>Ga0181517_10000607_pt1 | contig 46962 bp, 36 predicted proteins | sample PEATcosm2014_Bin_31_FD_119748 | JGI IMG/M metagenome (GOLD analysis project Ga0181517, IMG submission 119748) | Peatland microbial communities from MTU Mesocosm Facility, Houghton, MI, USA - PEATcosm2014_Bin01_30_metaG | ecosystem: Environmental > Terrestrial > Soil > Wetlands > Peat | place... | reverse complement strand
ATGCTATTCCTTCATCCTGGTCAGGCGTGCGCCGCCAAGTTTGGTCGTTCCCGAGCAGTGCTGGGTTGGGATGGAATCCCTGATGAATTGTAAAAGGCGAGGGCAGGTTATGCCTAGTTTCCGTTGGGGACAGGGCAAAAGCCGTGATTTCCAACACTTCACCGCCCTTGCTTCCGTTCCTCGGCCACTTTCGTGCCGGGCAAACCCACTCTCTGAATGTAATCGCAGTATAGACGTTCCGAGGAGTGAAATTGTCAGCGACGGTCTTGAGGAATTTTTGCCAGGGACGGAACTGAGTGCGGTTCAGGAGACCGGCGGGTGAAAAAGTGAAGGAGTGAAAGAGCGAAGGAGTGGCCCGTGGGTGGGGGAGAACGCGTAGTCTGTAGCCGGTAGATGCCAGGGTTTGTGGTTCCCGGGTCCCAGATTCGAGACCCCCGGCCCCATGTGGCGGCGATTTCGCTTTCTGAAGATTCGGGCCACCGGCCGGGAGAGAATAGGCGTATGACGAATCGATGGTTGATGGCGGTGGGGGTTCTGGCGGTGTGTTGGTTTCTCCTGGCGCGCGGCGCCGCCCATGCACAGGACGTGCACGTGCGGGTTTCGCCCGAGGTGAAGACCGGAACAGAGGGGACGACCGAGTTCCCGACCATCCAGATGGCGATGGACCACCATCCCTTTGCCGGCAAGGGGGCGGATGGCAAGCCCGGCCGCGTGTATATCGAGATTGCGCCCGGGGTTTACCACGAGCGGGTGATCGTGACGCAGAACCACACCAACATCACGCTGGTGGGCATGGGAAAGTCGCCCGCGGACGTGGTGATTACCAACAGCCTGAACGCCAAACAGGCCGGCGGGACATTTTTTACGGAGACGGTGGAGATCAACGGCGACGGCTTCGAGGCCGACAACCTGACCTTTGAAAACACCGCGGGCAACACCGGCCAGGCCGTGGCGGCGGCAGTGAGGGCGGACCGGGCGGTGTTCAAGAACTGCCGGTTTCTGGGCCACCAGGACACGCTGTTTGCCGATTACGGACGGCAGTATTATGTCGACTCCTACATTGAGGGCGGCGTGGACTTTATTTTCGGCAACGCCGCGGCGGTCTTCGACCACACGGAACTGCACGCGAATGGTCCGGGCTATTTAACCGCGCAATCGCGCACGTCACCGGAGCAGACGACGGGCTACGTGATCCTCCACAGCAAAGTGACCAGCGGCATCGCGGCCGGTGCGCCGCGCGACACTGTCGGATTGGGACGGCCGTGGCGGCCATTTGCGCGCGTGGTGTACATCGATACGGAGCTGCCCGCGGACGTCATCCCGGGGGGTTGGAGCGCGTGGGGAAGAACGAACGAGACGCCGCAGGCGTACTATGCGGAGTTCGCGTCGAAGGGGCCGGGCGCGAATGCGGCGGCGCGGGTTGCATGGTCGCACCAACTGACGGCGCGGGAGGCTGCGCAGTACGGGCCGCGGGTGTTTCTGGCGGGGAAGGACCACTGGAACCCGGAAGCAGCGGCGGCAAAGCTGCCGTAAGGTGCGGCTTTACGGGATTTGACAAACGTACAGGAAATATGTACGTTTGTGGAGAGGGTCTTTCTATGCCAACCGAGACGTCATACACGGAACTCCGTGAGAATCTGGCCTCGTATCTTGCCCGCGTGGTCGACGACCGCGAAGTCGTGGTGGTGAAGCGTCGCGGAGCGGGCGACGTGGCGCTCATCGCGCTCGATGAATTGGCGGGGTTGGAGGAGACGGCGTATCTGCTGCGTTCGCCGGCGAATGCGAGGCGGCTGCGTGAGTCGCTTGCGGAATCGAAGAGAAACGACAAGAAGGCGATTCAGGGGAAGCCTGCGGCTGTAGCTCTGAAGGAACTGCGCCGCTCCCTGGACCTGTAGTTGGATTCTGAAGTTGGAGGATTGCCCCGGCGATGAGCAAGAATGCAGAGCGGGGAGTCGACTTCTTGCCAAAGTTTCGCGAAGACCTCGCCTGGTGGATCAGAAATGACCGAAAGGCGGCGCTGAAGACGCTGGAACTGGTCGAGGCAGTCGTTGCCGATCCCTTCAGCGGCATCGGCAAGCCCGAGCCTCTGCGGCATGAGTTTACCGGTTGCTGGAGCCGAAGGGTCACCCGGGAACATCGGCTGGTGTATCGTGTCACCGCCGAGCGCATTGACTTTCTCCAGGCGCGGTATCACTACGAATAGTTCTGAGATTCGATCCACATTTCCATTCTTTACATGCTCGCCCGCGCCCTGCCACACTGGAGCGTGGACACCCAGACCGTTGTTATCCTCGATTTCGGATCGCAGTATACGCAACTGATTGCGCGCCGCATCCGCGAGCAGAATGTTTTTTCCGTGGTGCTGCCGTGCACCGCGCCGCTCGGCGAAATCGAAGCCTACAAACCTATCGGATTGATTCTTTCGGGCGGGCCGTCGTCGGTGTACGACGCCGACGCGCCGGATGCCGACCCACGCGTGCTGGCCATGGGCATTCCGACGCTGGGCGTGTGCTACGGGCTGCACTATATCGTGCATCACCTGGGCGGCAAGGTGCGCTCTGCGCCCAAACGCGAGTACGGCCACGCCGAGGTGGAGATTGAAGACCGCTCGACGGAGTTGTTTGCCGGGTTGCCGGCCACCCTTGAAGTGTGGATGAGCCACGGCGACGAGGCGCAGGAGCTGCCGGCGGGCTTTCGCCGCGTGGCCGTTACGCAAAATGCTCTGGCGGGAATTGCCAATGAGGAGCGCCGCATCTGGGCGGTGCAGTTCCATCCCGAAGTGCACCACACGCCGCTGGGCCCGCAACTGCTGGGGAACTTCCTGCGCATCTGCGGAGCGCGCGGCGACTGGACGCCGGCGCATTTCATCGAGTCGACGGTGGCCTCGATCCGCGCCCAGGTGGGCACGGGTCACGTGATCTGCGGGCTTTCCGGCGGCGTGGATTCCTCAGTGGCCGCGATGCTGGTGCACAAGGCCATCGGCAGCCAACTAACCTGCATTTTTGTGAACAACGGCGTGCTGCGCAAAAACGAATTCCAAAGCGTGCAAGACAATCTGCGCGACAAGCTGGGGTTGCATATTGTCGCCGTGAATGCCAGCGCGCGCTTTCTTGAAAAGCTCGCCGGAGTGACCGATCCGGAGACCAAGAGAAAACGCATTGGCGCGGAGTTCATCGCGGTGTTCGAGGAGGAGGCGCAGCGCATTGCCGAGGAGACGGGCGGCGTGGAGTGGCTGGTGCAGGGCACGCTCTATCCCGACGTCATCGAATCCTCGAGCGTGAAGGGTCCGAGCCAGACCATCAAGAGTCACCACAACGTGGGCGGGCTGCCGGAGCGCATGAAATTGAAATTAATTGAACCGCTGCGCGATCTTTTCAAGGATGAAGTGCGGCGCATCGGGCGCGACATGGGCATGCCGGAAGAGATCCTGAGCCGGCAGCCGTTTCCGGGGCCGGGCCTGGCGGTGCGCATCCTGGGCGAGGTGACTCCGGAGCGCGTGGCGCTGCTGCAGGAGGCTGACGAGATCGTGGTGGCCGAGATCAAGGCGGCCGGACTCTACAACAAGATCTGGCAGAGCTTTGCCGTGCTGCTGCCAGTGATGAGCGTGGGCGTGATGGGCGACCAGCGCACGTATGCATTTACCGCGGCCATCCGCGCCGTGCACTCGGAAGACGGCATGACCGCGGATTGGACGCCGCTGCCGTATGAGCTCCTCAAGCGGATGTCGAATCGGATTGTGAATGAGGTGCGCGGCATCAACCGCGTGGTGTACGACGTGACGTCGAAGCCGCCAGGCACGATCGAATGGGAGTGACTGGCCGTCACGGGCGGGCGCGGTGCTGGCCGCACGGGCGGACGCGGTGCTGGCCGCACGGGCGGACGCGCGCTTCGCGCGCCATTCGTGGAAGGGCGATGCTTGCAGCATCGCCTTTTCTATGGGCCGAAGGATATGGGTGCAATTCCTAGTGCGGGTTGGGCGCGGCTTTTGCGAAGTGGAAGATGCAGTTGACCTGGTGCGTGGCGGGGTCGGGCTTTACGTCGAAGCTGTTGATGACGGTTTGCATCCATTTTGCGAGAGAGCGGTCCTGTTTTTCTGCGCGCGCCGCAAAGGTTGAGACGTAGCTTTCGTCGAAGGGCTGGCCGGGCGCCAGTTTCCAGAGGCGCGTGAGTCGGGCGGCCATGGCATCGGGTGCGCCGTCGAATTGGACTGTACCCATCTGATAGATCGGACCGGATACGATTTCGAGGCTGTAATTCACGATGTGCGTGGCCTCGTTGAACGAGGCGTGCGAGACGATGGAGCAGTCGAGATAGCCCCGGGCATGATAGGCGTCGCGGACGGCGAGGAGGAAAAGATCGAGCGGCCTTCCGGAGCCGGCCGGATATTTGGAAAGAACCTTCTCGACGTCGGAGCGAGGAACCAGCGCTTCGGCCGGGTATGCGATAGAGCCGAGCTTGTAGACTCCGCCTTCGCGGATGGCGACCGCATAGGGGATCGCGACGGATGCGCCGGAGATCCGAGGCGGCTGGATTTGGGTGACATCGACCTGGACGGCCGCGTAACCCTGGTCCTGGTAGAGATCCTCGAAGGCGTGCCGAAGGCCGATGGCGGTATTGTCGGTATCGAATGGGTTCCCGGTTTGGCCGGCGGCAAGGAGATCGGCCTTGGCCAGCATGGCGGGCGAAACGCCGGAAAGCTGGATGGGGCCGATGCGCACCGCCGGCGAGTCGATGGTGAAGTCGATGGCAGTGATTTTTTGCGGACCCAGATCGCTGGTGAGAGCCGCTTTCACGGTGGCCTGGATGCCTTCGGCCTCCAGCATTTCTTCAAATGTTTGGCGGATGCCTTCGAGCAGGGAGCCACTGGCCGGCACCAGGCCGCGATAGAGCGGGAAGCGCGCGTGAATTCTGGCGTCAAGATCTTTGCCGGGCTGGAGCGGTAGATTATCGAGGTGCAAAGGAAAGAGCTGGCTCGAGGGCGTCAAAGAGATGAGCAGGCCCTTGCTGTCGCTGCTGAACTTGACCACCGCGAAGAGGCCGGTATCGTTGAGCTGTTTGGCGCGGGCTTTTACCTCGGCAGCCGTGAGGCGCACGCCGGGCTTGAAGCCCGCGGCGGCGAGCAATTCCTCTGGCGTGTATTGGGGCGCGCCCTGAAAGCGAATTGCGGGCGCCGGAGCCTTCCTATGCGTGGGCGAAGCCTTCTTTTGCGCGAGCGAGGAAAGAGAGCAGAGAAGGAGGACAGCGGCAATCCGTGCAGTCTGTTTGATCATGCTGCGCCAAGAGTAACAAAGGACTGGCCCCTTCGACAGGCTCAGGGCAAGCAGTCCAGGCACACGCGCGCTTCGCGCGCCATTCGTGCTCGGACACAAAGGGAAGAAAAATGGACGGAGAGCCAGCGAGGCCGGCGACTATCATTCCAGCCGAATTACGACGTTGACGTCGTGCGTGTTGGGATTGGCCGAGACGTCGAATTTGGTCTTAATGCCGGCAAGGGACCGCCGGAGGTCGGAGTCCTGCTGCTGCACCTTGAAGATGAAACTAGCCACATAGCTCTCGTCGAAGGGATCGCCGGGCATCATTTCCCAATAATGAATGAGGCGATTCCGGAGTTCGTCGCTGACGCCCTCAAATTTGACAAAGGCGAGATGGTAGACTGCGCCGGGATCGACGTCGACGGTGTAGCTGACAGTGGCGTCGGCGTCATTGAGGGAGGCGTGAGGCGTGACTTTGCAATCGAGATAGCCTTTGTTGTGATAGCGCGTTTCGATCAGAATCCAGACCGAACGTACCTTAACGCCCATGGGCTGCGGAGACGGCGAATTGAGTAGTTTTTGAATTTCGTTCTGCGTCACCAGCGATTCGGCCGGTAGATGAACTGCGGCGATTGTGTAAACCCGTCCCTCTTCAACCTGGACGGTGAAGGGCACCGTAATGGCTTCCGGCGTGGTGGAGGGATCGCCGGAGCGCGCGACCTGGACCTTGGCGGCGGCGTAGCCCTGATCGCTGTAAAACTGCTCGACCGCGCGCTCGAGGTTTGCCGCGGAGTCCATGGTGTTGAATGGATTTTTGACCGCTTCTGCGAGAACGGCCCGAATTTTGGCGTCAAAGGCGCCGGACACGCCGTCGAGATGCGTGACGCCGATGAGAACCGGCGGCGTAGTGATGGAATAGCTGACCGCAACAACCTTGTGCGTGAACTGATCGGCGGCGGTGGTGGCGGCGACCGTGGTTTGCAAGCCTTCAGCGGCGAGCATTTTTTCCAGAGCTGCGGCGACATCATCGGTCATTCCGCCATCTGCCGGAACCTTGCCATGGTAGAGCGGGATCTGGTCATGCAGTTTTGCGTCGAGGTCCTTGCCGGGCGTGAGCGGAAGATTTTCCAGGTGGACGGGAAGCAGATCGGCGGAAGGCGTGAGCAGGAAGATCAGGTCCTGGCCGTCGAACTTGAAGGCCACCGCGGAAAAGGCTCCCGTGGTCAGCAGGCGTTTGCAGTAATCCTGCATCTCGACGTAGCCAAGGATGACGCCCTTTTTGAGCCCGGCCGCGGCGAGCAACTCCGCGTCACTGTACTCCGGATCGCCCTGAAACTTGATGGACTTGGGAAGAAACTTCTGCGACACGGCGGGGCGCACGGCCACGCACACCGAGCTGGCTACAAGGAGCAAACAAAGATGGCGGCGCATGACAAAAAGAGAGTAGCACGGGGAAGATCCGACGCAGAGACATTTCCCTGCTGGTCGCACAAATTCCCAGGGCCGATTGAAAAACGTCGCGCAGGGGCTAAAGCCCCAAGTTTTACACTCCTATTGCGGCACGACTGAAGTCGCGCCCTTTCAAGCCGTCACTTATGCGGTCGGTTCCATGGATGTGCGGATTCATGGCTCTGCTAGAGTGGGGATGGCACGAGCGGGAAGACTAATTTGAGGGGTAATTCTGTGGCAGAGCTGGCGCCGTTTCGCATCGAACCTCGATTCACGGCGCGGGTGTGGGGGTTCCGCGATTTGCGCCCCTGGTACGATCGCGTGGCCGAGGGCGATCCCATTGGCGAGGTGTGGCTGACGGGCGACGATTGCCTGATTGCGACCGGGGCGCACGCGGGCAAACGGCTGGCCGCGCTGTTTGCGGATGCGCATGAGGCGATCTTGGGCAAGGATGCGCCGTCGGCGGATTCGCCACTGCTGATCAAGACCATTTTCGCGCGGGAAAAGCTGAGCGTGCAGGTGCATCCCGACGACAAAATGGCGCAGAAATACGGCGATCCCCGCGGCAAGACGGAGTGCTGGTATGTGCTCGCCGCCGCACCCGGGGCAGAGGTGGCCCTGGGAGTGAAACCCGGGACCACGCTGAAGCAAATTGAGGAAGAAATTCGGGCAGGCACACTGGAAGCGAGCCTGAAAGCGGTGCCTATCGCGACGGGCGACGTGATTTATATCGATGCGGGAACGATTCACTCCATCTGGCCGGGATCGATTCTGCTGGAGACGCAGCAGAACTGCGACATCACCTATCGCATGTACGATTACGGACGCGGGCGCGAACTGCACATTGAAAAATCTCTCGAAGCAACGAAGCTTGCGACGCGCGCGGGGAAAGTTGCGCCGCAGGCGCTTGCCGATCGCCTTGTGCTGATTGATGTGGAGTATTTCCGCATCGAGCGGGTGCCCGTGGAGGGCAGCCGGACAAGCGTGAGCCTGCGCAGTGATGAGAAGCCGGGGCTGGCCTACCTGTTTGCCACCGCGGGAGCGGGACGGCTGAGCGGTCCGGGATTCGAGCCGGTGGAGTTGCCGGCGCGGGGGATTGTGGCGGTTCCCGCGGCGTCGCCGGAGTTTGTGCTGGAGGATATGGGTGCGCCGGGCGAGAAACTGGATCTGATTCGGATTACGCCGAATTGGCCGGGGTGAGACAGCTTCTAGCTACTAGCTACTAGCTCCTAGCTCGTCGAGGTTGGTGGACGGCAGAGGCTGAGCGAGGGGTTGAGGTTTTTGCGATCCCACCCTAGATGCAAAAAGCGCATTCAGGATGGGGCAACCAGCACCCAGTTGGATGGGGCATACGGCTTGGATGGGGCAGACGGCGCAGGCGGACGCGCATTTTTTGGATTCTTTGCCCTGCAACTGTCTTTTTTGAGGGAGAATCTATAGTCATATGAGCTTTCGATTCGCAATCCCATCTGAGATGCGCGGGGCCGTGGATGCGGCTACCGCCGACTGGCAAGCCAACCACAAGATCGAGCGTTTCTGGAAGAAGGACCCTTCGCTGTGGACCCGCGATGGCGAGGAGCAGTGGATGGGCTGGATCGATATTGTGGAGCGCCAGCAGAAGGACCTGGCGTCAATGGCCGAGCTGGGCGGCGACGTGCGCAGCGCGGGCTTCAAATCGGCTCTGCTGCTGGGCATGGGCGGTTCCAGCCTGTGTCCTGAGGTTCTGGCCAAGACCTTCGGCCCGCAGCCGGATTTCCCCGCATTGCACATCGTCGACTCCACCGATCCGGCGCAGGTGTTGGCGGCTTGCGAAGCGGTAGACCTGGGCGAGGCACTGGTGATCGTGGCCAGCAAATCGGGAACCACGCTCGAACCCAATATTTTGAAGCAGTTTTTTTACGAGCAGGTGCGCCGGGTAGTAGGGGCCGAAGATGTGGGCAGCCATTTTGTGGCCATTACCGATCCCGGCTCGAAGCTGGAGCAAGTGGCGAAGGACGACGGCTTCCGCTACATCTTTTATGGCGATCCCGAGATCGGGGGGCGCTACTCGGCGCTCTCGAATTTCGGCGTGGTGGCGGCTACCGTGGCCGGGCTGAAGGTGGGCAAGCTGCTCGACGAGGCCGCCAAGGGCGTGGCCAGCGCAAAAGAGCCGATCCAGAACAACCCCGGCGTGCAGCTTGGCTTGCTGCTGGGAACGGCGGCCAATGCCGGACGCGACAAGATCACGATTTTTACCTCGCCGGAGATTTACGACCTGGGCGCGTGGCTGGAGCAACTGATTGCCGAGTCGACCGGCAAACAGGGCAAGGGCATTACGCCGGTGGATCGCGAAGCCATTGGCGCGCCGGAGGTATACGGCAAGGACCGGGTGTTTGCCTACGTGCGGCTGAAAGGCACCGAGGACGCGAGCCAGGACGACAAGGTTGCGGCACTGGAGGCGGCAGGCCATCCGGTGGTGACGATCGAAATCGAAGATCGGTACGAGATTTTCGGCCAGTTCTTTACATGGGAGATTGCCACAGCGGTGGCGGGCTCGGTGATGGGCATCAATCCCTTCAACCAGCCCGACGTGGAGGCAGCGAAGATCGAGACGCGCGCCCTGACGACGGAGTACGAAAAGACGGGCAAGCTGCCGGAGCGGCAGCCGGTGCTATCGGAGGCCGGGATCGAACTGTACGCGACGGAGGCCTATGCGGCGCAACTGCGCGCCATGGCGCCCAACGATTCGTTGACCGGCTTTCTGCGCGCGCATCTGGATCAACTGCGCGCGGGCGACTACTTTGCGGCGCTGGCGTTTCTGCCCATGTTCCCCGAGCACGAGGCGACGATCCAGGCGATGCGGCACGGGGTGCGCGACGGCAAACACGTGGCGACCTGCCTGGGTTTCGGGCCGCGCTTTCTGCACTCGACCGGGCAGGATTACAAAGGCGGGCCGAACACGGGCGTGTTCCTGCAAATCACCGCAAAGCACGCCGAAGACGCGGAAATTCCGGGCCAGCGATACAGTTTTGGGGTGGTGATCGACGCCCAGGCGGCGGGGGATCTGTCGGTGCTGGAGTCGCGCGGACGACGCGCCCTACGGGTTCATCTGGGAGACGATGTGGCCGCGGGCCTGAATACTTTGAATGCGGCGGTTGCGGCGGCGCTGGGGTAGGTTTCGGACTACGTAGATTCGTACCAGTGGAGTTCGTGCTATCCCACCCATTCGCCCGAAAATCGGGCGAATGGATGGGGCACGGGGCTTTTGTGCTGAGTCGAAGGCGATGGGTTGGGGCTCGTGCTTTGCCACATTTCATCCGCTGCGGCGGACGAGATGTGAGGCACCCGGGATCTTGCTGGGTCTGGCGGTCAAAAGCGGACAACTTTTAGCCGAAAATGGGGTTATACCGGGTAACAGGCTCCGGGCCGGGCTCGTCTAACGGATTGAGCCGCGGAAAGGGCTTTGCAAGTCGTTCTCCCGCAACTTTTCAGGGTTGAGAACGATCGTATCGATAGAGGAGACATCGAAAATGAATCGCAGCTTGCTGAAGAAGGGCTTTCGACCGCTCGTGGCATGGACCGGGGTAGCCGTGCTGTGTGCCGTGGCCGCGTTTGCGCAGGACGGCGCTCCGGCAGGGCAGACGCAGAGTCAGCAGGCGGCTCAGCAGGGGCCGCGCAGCGACGGACAGATTGAGATGGATGTGGTGCACGCCCTCGACGCGTCGGCGGCACTGAAGAACGACCTGATCACGGCAGCCACGATCGAGAGTGAAGTTACGCTTTCGGGGACGGTTTCGAGCGATGCGTCGAAGCAGCTGGCGGAGTCGATCGCCGCGCACGTGAACGGCGTGACCAAGGTGCACAACAACCTGACGGTGGGCAATCCGGGTGCGGATGCGCAGAACCCGATGCCGGCTCCGGACACGCAGGAGATGCCGGACTCCGATCAGTCGCAGGCGCAACAGCAAATGGCGGGACTTCCGCCTCCGGGACCGGCTCCGGGACAGGGGCCCGATCCCGCAGCCGTGAATCAGGCGCCAGCGCCTTATCCGCAGCAGGGGGCTTATCCGCCACAGCCGCGGCCTCAGTACCAGAGCCCGCAGTCCTCGCAGTATCCGCCGCGGTACCCGCAGGCTCCGCAGTACGCGCCGGCCACGGGGCCAGTAACGCTGCCAGTGGGAACGCTGCTGCAGCTTCGCACCAGCGAGCCGGTGGATAGCAAGCGGGCCAAGGACGGCGAGCCGGTGCAGTTCCTGGTGATTCAGGACGTGACCATGGGGGGCGCGCTGGCGATTCCGCGCGGAGCCGTGGTGCACGGCGTAATTTCGGAACACAAGAACGTGGGTTCGGGCAGCATGGGCGGCAGTTCCACGCTGGCGCTCACGCTGACTTCACTCGATCTGGGTGGGCGGAATTATCCGCTCGTGAGCGACCAGTTCAAGGTGAAGGCCCCGAATAAGGCCGGCCAGACGGTGGGCAGCGCATTGACGGGCGGCGTGATCGGCACCATCATCGGCTGCGCGGTGGGCCGCGGCGCAGGTTGCGCCATCGGCGCCGGCGCCGGAGTGGCTGGCGGCACGGCATTGGGAGCGGCTTCGCCCGGCTACCGGGCCTGGATTCCGGCAGAAGCGTTGGTCACCTTCCACTTGGCGGCGCCAATTACGGTGCAGCCGGTGAGTCCGCAGGAAGCGGCAAGACTGGCACAGGGTCTGTATCCTGGCGGCCCGTCGCTTTACCGCCGTGGCTACCCCTACGGATCGCCCTATTACGGCTATGGATACGGCCCGGCGTACGGATATCCGGCGCCGTACTATCGGCCGTACTTCCTGGTGGGCGGAGCGTACTACTGGCGTTAACGCAGGGGTCAGGTTTCAGGTGTCAGGGATCAGCATCGGGCATCCGCCAAGGCGGATGCCCGATCGGTTTGTCCCAGTGGTAGTATTCTGAGACCTTCGAGGAAACAATCGTACCTTGCTGAAGAGAGCTCTTACCCCGCTGCTGGCATGCACGGGGTTGGCAGTGCTGAGTGCCGTGATAGCTCTGGGGCAGGATGCCGGCGTGGCGGCATCACGGCGCGCGCGGGCCGCGGCTGGCTGTCGTCTATAATGGCAGAGTCGCAACCAGCGAGAACTGCGCATCGCAAGGCCATCGGAATGCAGTGGAATTGGCGCTGCCGCCCGGTATGTGAGCTCGAGTGCGCGTAGAGAGTTGAAGGTCTAGATCCATCCATGATTCGTTTCCTGCAATCAGACAATCGCATCACCAAAGCGCTGTTCGTGGTCGTGATTGGCGCCGCATCGGTCGCCATGGTGGTATACCTGATCCCCGGACTAACCGGGGCCGGCGCTGCCGCGCCCGATACCTTCGCGGTCGTGTACCCGCACTGGTACAGCAAAATTCTGTCGGGTGGCGACACCGTGACGCAGACGCAAGTGCAGCAGAGGGCGGAGAACGAGCTGCGCCAGCGGGGCCCGCAGTACGCCGACAATCCGATGATCGTGCAGTTCTTTGAACAGCAAGTGGGACAGGAGATGGTGCAGCAGCAGGTGCTTTTGCAGGAAGCGCACAAGCTCGGCGTGTACGCCACGAGCGAGGATGTGCTTCAGTACCTGCGCACCGGTCCCACAGGACAGGTGCTTTATCCAGGCGGCACATTCATTGGCCCTGACGCCTATCGGCAACTGATCGACGACCGGCTGCACGAGTCGGTGGACGACTTTGAGAGCCAGATCAAGGACGAAATCACGGTGCGCCGGCTGCAGGCTCTGATTACCGCAGGTGTGACGGTGAGCGACCAGGAGGTCCGCGAAAGCTACCTCAAAGAAAACATCAAGATCAAGTTCGACTATGCGGTCATCTCTGCCGACGACCTGCGCAAGACGATCAATCCTTCGGACAGCGATCTGGAAGCGTTCTTCAAGAAGAACGCCGCGCAATACGCGCAGGCGGTGCCGGAAGAGCGCCAGATTACGTACTTCGCGTTCACGCAGGAGCAGGTTCCGGGAGGCGTTCCGCAGCCTTCGCAACAACAGATTCAGCAGTATTACAACGATCACCTGAGCGATTACCAGGTGCCCGACCAGGCGCGGTCGCGGCATATTCTGATCAGCGTGCCGGCAGGCGCGGACGCCAAGACCGACGCCGCGGCCAAGGCCAAGGCGGAGAGCGTTCTGAAGCAGTTGCAGGCGGGCGGAAGCTGGACCGAGCTGGCGAAGAAATACTCCGACGACCCGGGCAGCAAAGACCAGGGCGGCGAACTGGGATTTGCGCAGCGAGGCAAGATGGTGCCGGAGTTCGACAAGGCGATCTTTACGCAAAAGATCGGCGAGATTGACATTGTGAAGAGCAACTTCGGCTACCACATTGTGCAGGTGGAAGAGCGGCAGAGCGCGCACACGCAGCCGTTGAGCGAAGTGCAGGCCAACATTGTGGCGACGCTCACGCGCGAAGGCGGGGCACAGGCAGAGACGCGGTTTGCGCAGCAGTTGACCGCGGAGGCGGGCAAGAACGGCCTGGAGAAGACCGCGGCGGCGCATCATCTGGAGCTGGTGACTTCGCAGCCGGTGGGACACGACGGCGTGATTCCCGCGTTGCCCGACAGTTCACAGCTTTTGACCAAGGCCTTTCAAGCCAAGCAGGGCGATCCGCCGCAGGCCGCGCCGACGGGCGAAGGCTACGCGATCTTCCAGGTGACGGGCGTTGTGGCGGCGCACGCGCCGGCCTTTGCCGACTGGAAGACGCACGTGCTGGACGACTACCGCGACGAGCAGTTGCCTGCGTTGCTGAGCCAGAAGACCAAGGACCTTGCCGACAAGGCGAAAGCGATGAACGATCTTGCCAAGGCTGCCAAGGCCGTAGGCGCGACCGTGAAGACCAGCGACCTGGTGGGCCAGAGCGGACAGGTGCCGGACTTTGGCGAAGTGGGCCAAGTGGCTCCGCAGTTGTTCGAGATGAGTGTTGGCTCGTTCAGCGGCCCCATCAACGCGGGCCGTACCGGCGTGGTGGTGAAAATTCTCGACAAGCAGGAGCCGACTGCCGACGAGATCGCGAAGAACTTCGACCAGACGCGCGATGGGCTTCTGCAACAGAAGCGCAACGAGGCCTTCAGCGTGTTCATGGGCGGAGTTTGGGACGACTACAAGAAGCACAACCTGATCCGCTTCAGCGCCAAGCCGCAGCCGACGCCGGGGACGTAGAGCAGGATTGATGCAGAACGAATGAGGCCCGCAGCCGGAAGGTTTGCGGGCCTTGTTGCATCTTAGAGTTCTTCGCGGATTGGCTTGCTTCACTCATTCGGTCTTCAAGTCAGAGTTTGCGATGTTGTTACGCTAACATCGTCGTTTTCGAGTAGTTCTTCCACGCGTTCGCGCGTGAATCGCCAATGGTCAGGGATTTTGTCCACCGTGCCAGCTCCATAGGCGCGTGAAGTCCATTCTCGGTTCTCATAAAGAATAGTGTCGCCGCGCCCTTTGGCCGTTTCGTGCATGCGTTGTGCCACTTCCTTCGGAGTAGCTAAGTAAAGTCTGGGAAACAGGTCAATGGGGACGTCCGCAAATTGCACTAGACAAAACACGGTGCGAGATCCATGTCTTTCCAGCCAGATATCGATGGCGCCATGGTAATCGGTTTTCTTGCCGCTTCTCCTTGCAGCTTGCTCCAGAAAGCTCTGCGTGAGGCCCCAGCTTCCATCCTGACTGCCTTTCACCGATACTTTCAGCAGGCTAGTTCCTTTCGCAACCATCAAATCGTATTCCGGTTGGTTCGCGCCGTATTGCACCGAAACATCGAAACCGCATCGAGCGAACTGCCCTGCGGCAAATGCCTCGGCAGCGACGCCGACGTGATGAGGTGAAATCGGAACCGTTTCGCTCGCTTGATTCGGCATGAAAAGCCTCCTTCGAGTTGTTTATCGCAAGCCCTTGGCGGCGAATGGCAATCCCGTCGTGGGCCAATGGTCCGGCTGCGCGTCGACGTTCGGCGCAACAGACACTGGGCCGAATGAGGCCGGTGCTACGGTGACGTTCCATCCGTCGAGGACGATGAGCGGATCTTCTCCTTTGAAGTCGCTCTGCGCGGCCTCGATGGCGATGGTCCTGGTTTCATCGGGCAGCAGCGTGACGTAGTTGTCGCTGTAAAAGACCGGCAGGACGCGCTCGCCGGATTTTCTACGCAGTTGCACGTGCGCCATGAGGGCGATGCTGTGCGCGGGATTGTGCAGCGTGATGGCAAGCAACCGCTCGCCCGCAATTTTTCCTTCGAGTTCCACTGCCGTTGCCGTCAACGTGACCATGGGCAGGTCGTTGAGCGCCGTCAGATCGTCGGGATGATCGGGCTGGCCCAGCCAATAGAAGTTGCTTGATATGGGTTCTCCGGCAGCGCTGTGCAGGGCGAGCTTGAGAAAGTGCACCGCCGAAGGATGAGCGGGAAAATCCACGGTGCCGAGATTGGTTGCCGCATCGGGCGCGGCCGTTAGCTTGATCTCGTGCTCGTAGGCGAGCGTGCCGTCGAGATTGTAAACGTCGACGCGCGCCACGGCATCGGCGACAGGATCCGGCTGGTTATTGATGACCTGCACCTGCCCGTTGGCCTCGTTGAGCTGGATGTGCACCATCTCCGACGCGTGCATGACGGCGAAGAGCGATGCGTTGGGTTCGAGATCGTAGTGATAAAGCTGCCAGACGAAACTGGGCTGTGCGGGATCGCTCATCCATGTGATGACGGCGGTGGTGGGATGGAAGAGCTGCGCATTGCGCCCTTCGTACATGGCGCGGAAGGCCTCGTAGTTGGCTAACTGCGCCTTGCGCACAAAGTCGGCGAGATTGGCGATTTTGCCATAGCGGCCAGCGAGAATGGCCGGGTATCGATCGCCGTGTTGCGCGCCCTTGGCAAAATCGTGGGCGGCCCAGTCGTCGTCGATGGTCTCCCAGTCTTTTTTGGGCATCATGCCGTGGATGGATTCGAGCGTGGGCACGCTCATGCTGCCGGTTTCGGTTTTGAAGTAGTCGTCGGTGACGGTGTAAAAGTCGCGCGGGGCGCGCCAGGAATAAGGTCCACCCGAGCGCACGCCGGCGCCGTCGGTGGAACTGGGCTGATAGCGGCGCGTGGGCTCGAGCTCGGCGAGCACGTTGCGCAGCGCGGCGTCGATTTCCGGCGGCGGATAGCCCTCATTGCGCGCGCACCACAACGCGATGGAGGGATGGTTGCGGAAACGGAGCACCTTGTCGCGCACATTGGCGACGTAGGTGTCGATATCGGCGGGGTCGGGCCCATCTGCCGGGTTGGGCTGGAAGAATTCATCCCACACGAGGATGCCGTACTTGTCGCACAGCTGGTAGAAGTCCTCATCTGTGCTTTGGCCTACCCAGTTGCGGATCAGGTTGAGGTGCGCGAGTTGATGCATGTGAATTTGGGCGTCGAGGCGCTCACGGGGAATGCGCTTCAAGGCTTCGTCGAGGCCCCAGTCGCCGCCGCGGATGAAGACGGGCACACCGTTGACGGAGATGGTGAGCGTGTCGGTTCCCGGAACTGAATAGGTGATTTTGCGGACGCCGAAGTCCACGTCCGCGGCGTCGCTGATGGAGCGGCCGATGGTGAAGGCGAGGTGCAGCCGGTACATTGCCTGCGCGCCGTAGCCGTTGGGCCACCAGAGGCGCGGATGGTCGATGTGCAGCGCGGGCGTGGTCCTGGCGTCGAAGACGATTTGCTGCGTGCTATGCGGAGCGAGCTCGACCTGGCGCTCGAAGGCAAAGTCCTCGATGGTCCCTTCGAGCAGACCTGTCACCGGCTGATCACTCATGTTTTGAACGGTGGCCTGCACGGCAACGTCGGAGGAGTCGGTGCGCGGCAATGGCAAATCGGTGGTGACCAAAGGATCTTTGAGGACGACCGGTCCGGTTGCGGAGAGAAACACTTTTTGCCAGATGCCGGTATCGCGGTCGCGCACGGCGTTGAGCCAGTCCCAGCCGATGGTGGAAAGGAACGTGGGTCCGTCAATGGCGGTGATGCCGCCGTTTTGGCCAACGCCGTTGCGCAGCGTGTGCTCGTGGGGTATGCCGGGATGCGGTTCGGGCGCGACCAGCACGGCGACCACAGCCGGCCGGCCGGGCTTGACCTGCGCGGTGATGTCGAAGATGCCGCGGATGAATGCGCCGCGGATGGTCCCCAGTTTGACGCCGTTCACCCACACTTCGGCCGAGTAGTTGATGCCGTCGAAGTTGAGCCAGACATGATGGTCGCGGTAGGCGCGCGGGACGCGGATCACAGTCCGGTACCAGTACGAGGTGTGGCACAGGCTCTCGGGAATGATTTCGGGGCGCTCGTTCTCGCCGTACAGCGGCTCGGGATAGACGCGATCGTTGACGAGCGAGGTGAGCACGGTGCCCGGAACCGTGGCCGCGTACCAGCCCCGCGCATCGAAGCTCGTGGTTGCGACCAGAGCACCCGCTTGCGGGACTTTGGCCACGTCCTGGAGCATCCAGCCGGCGGAGAGCGTGACAGGCTGCGGAGCGGAAGCGGCCGCGGCGAGCGGGGTCGAGAGAACGGCCAGAATCGAAATCGAAGCAAAAAGGCAAAGGCGGGAGAAGGGATTGCGGATCTTCAACGGAAGCTCCCTTGACTCGGAAATCGATCAACAGGCTGCGTGGGGGCGCGCATTCCAGTGTCTCAGATTGGGCGGCATTCTGCCGGGGGCCCCATCCATCCGTAATAATGACGTTATGGAGTTTCAGCGTTCGTCGGGAGTCCTGCTGCACATCAGTTCGCTGCCTTCTTATGGCGGCATTGGCGATCTGGGTCCGGCCGCGCACGAGTTTGTGGCTTTTCTGGCGCGCGCCAAACAGCATATCTGGCAGGTTCTGCCGCTGTGCCCCACGGGATACGGCAACTCGCCTTACGCGGGGTCTTCGGCATTCGCGGGGAACCCCGCGCTGATCAGCCTGGAGGTTGTTCGCGATTGGGGTTGGATCGACGCCGAGCGCATTGCCGGATCGCACGGCGGCTCGGGAGCGGTGAATTTTGAGGAAGTGGAAGCGCGAAAATTTCCGCCGCTCTACGAGGCCGCGGGAAATTTTCTGGATCGCGCACTGGACGAGCCCGCACTGGCCGAGCAGTGGGCGGATTTTGAATCGTTTTGCCAAGACCAGGCTGCGTGGCTCGACGATTACGCGCTTTACGCGGTACTGCGCCGCGCCTACTCGACCGGCGCGTGGACGGAGTGGCCCGAGCCGCTGCGACGCCGCGATGCACAGGCTCTGGCCGCGGCCGCAGCCGAACACGGGCGCGAACGCACGATCGAGAAGGTGCTGCAATTTGCGTTTGCGCAGCAGTGGAACGTTCTCAAAGAAGTTGCCGCACGCAGCGCGATTCGGATCGTGGGCGACGTGGCGATTTTCGTGAACATGGATTCGGCCGACGTCTGGGTGCACCCGGAGATTTTCGAACTCGACAAAGACCTGAAGCCGATCCGGATTGCCGGCGTGCCGCCCGACTACTTTTCCGCCACGGGCCAGCGCTGGGGCAACCCGCTTTATCGCTGGGATGTGCTGGCCGAGCGCGGTTTCGACTGGTGGATTGAGCGCATCCGGCGCGCCGTGGAGATCTACGATATTGTGCGGCTCGACCACTTCCGCGGATTTGAAGCGTACTGGGCGATTCCTGCCGAGGAAGAGACGGCGGTGAAAGGTGAGTGGGTCAAGGCGCCGGGGCTCGCGCTTTTCCAGGCGCTGGAAGCAGCGCTGGGACCGCTGCCGCTGGTGGCTGAGGATCTGGGCCTGATCACGCCGGAAGTGGAGGCGCTGCGTCTGGAGCTGGGCATGCCAGGCATGAAGGTGCTGCAGTTCGGATTCAGCGACAAGGGCGCGCACATGCACCTGCCGCAGCAGTTTGTGCCTGCGACGGTGGCGTACACGGGCACGCACGACAACGACACTACGCAAGGCTGGTGGAATAGCGCAAATGAAAAGGAACGCGCGGCGGTGGAGGCGCTGGTGGGGCCGGTGAGTGGGCGTCCCGCGTGGCCGCTGATGCGCGCGGCGCAGGGCAGCGTGGCCGAGATCGCCATAGCGCCGGCGCAGGACCTGCTGGAACTAGGTTCGGAGGCGCGCATGAACACGCCCGCGGTTGCGCAGGGGAATTGGCGCTGGCGCGCGCCGGAAGGTTGCTGGACGGAGGAGTTGGCGGAGAGGTTGGCGGCGCTGGCGGACGTGACGGATCGGGAGAATGATCCGATGGGAAAACAGGGAGCAAGGGAGCAAGCCACCCCAGCGGCAAGGCCGCCGGGGGCCCCGGCAGGGAGCGAGGGAGCAACGGGCTAGAGCTGGTTGCATCAATGCCCTATGTCGATGGAGAATCGCGCCTCAGGGGCTAAAGCCCCCATTTTTATGCGGCCTTTGCGGTACGACTGAACAGCTTGCGGAAAAAGTGCGAATAAGAAGCGAATTCAGCCAAGGATCATTTGGCAGGGGCTGAAGCCCAACTCATTCTGCTGACTTTATCGGCCCGGCTAAACAGTCTGTTACGAAACTCGAGGAATTTCAAAATTCACCACAAGATGTTGGGTTCGGCAAGATGATCGGACCCAAAATGTGGCCTCGATTTTGAGTTTCGTAACAGCCTGTAAAGCCGTGCCCTTGTTACAAGGCCCCTTTGGTTGAGTTTTTCAGCAAGCTGTGAAGTCGTGCCCTTTCACGACACCGGTTATGCAGCCTGTTCGAGTGCAGAGAATCTGAAGCCCACGGAAAGACAGCCGCAGGTCCTTCGACTACGTCCGCCGCGGCGGACTTCGCTCAGGATGACAATTCATTTTGAACGCCAACTGTCCACTGATCACGCGACTGATCACGCGACTCGTCACACTAGCGGAAGCTGGAGTCGTCGAAGCGGCTCATGTCGATGGAGTCGTCGAGCACGGCGAGCGTTACCACGGCGAAGGTGAAGACCGTGGTCTCGGGCTCGATGTGGCCGCCGAAGGCCTTGTCGGCATTGGCGAGCACGATGTGCGGATGAATGTGGCCGTTCATGACCATGCCGCTCATGCCGATGATGTCGGCGGGCGCGGTGGGATTCTTGATGAAGATGTTCTTCGAGGGCATGTCGCGGTTCGAGACCTGATGAATCTGGTAGCCGCGCACGGAGCCGAATCCGGAAAGTATCACGGCGTTCTTGATTTTCTCCTGATCGATCATTTTTTGGAGACCGGCCAGCAGATCGGCGCCGAACTTGAAGCGCAGCACGACGATGCGTTCGAGATGCCCGCTGACGGCAAAGACATCGGGCACTTCGGGGCTGTTGGGCTTGGAATCGATGGCGGGATTTCCCGTGGCGTGCGTGACCTCGCGGCGCGTCTCCTGCGCGGGCAGGGCAAGGCAAGAGGCGAGGAGGGCGACAACGAAGATTGTTTTCATGGGGGTTCTCCGTGATGCGAGCGCTGAGGCGGGTTGGGTTCGTGCTCTCCCACCCTAAGCGCAAAGAACGCGCTTCGGATGGGGCACCCCATTTTCGTGCGGGGTTGAACAAGGTGCGTTGAGGTTCGTGCTGTCCCACCCTTTTCCGTCCGCCGCAGCGAACGGAAAAGGATGGGGCACGGCGCATCGTGCTGGGTTGGAGATGCGAGAAGCCGTTGGTTTCGCCGGTCCCTTGTTTCCTCGAGCCCTGTTTCTAGAACGGGATATCGTCGTCAGAGATTTCGGCTGACTGCGCGACGTCATCGACGCCCGCGGGTTGCCGCTGATCCATATTGGACGACGCATTCGATGAGCGGTTGTAGCCGCCGCCATCCTCACGGCCCGAAAGCAGCGACAGATCGTTCACAATGATCTCGGTGCGGTACTTCTTGACGCCGGTTTCCTTGTCGTCCCAACTGCGGGTCTGGATTTTGCCCTCGATGAAGAGCTTCGAGCCCTTCTTCACATAGTCGCGCACGATCTCTGCCAGGCGCTTGAACGCGACCAGATTGTGCCATTCCGTGCGTTCCTGCCAGTTGCCCTGAGCATCCTGAAAGCGGTCGCTGGTGGCGAGGGAAAAATTTGCCACCATGGTGCCGCCGCCGGTGGAGCGGATTTCAGGGTCCTTGCCCACATTCCCCAGAAGAATGACTTTATTGACGCTCTTGGCCATGTTCTTGCTCTCCTGTTCCAAACCGGTCTTCGGCCGGTTGTTGCTCGAAAGATCGTCGCGCGGCGCCGCGCGTGTACTGGAAGCATCTTAATATACGGGTGCGGATTGCGTGCGGTTGGGCGCAGGGGTAGATGCGCTGGAGGGGAATGGCTGCGCCGGGGCTAAAGCCCCCTGCTCCCTCCGGAGTTGCTAATTCTCTCCGGCCAGGGGCGAGGGGACGATGGGCGGCTTGGAAGTTTCGCCGCGGACCTTTCGCACCGTGACGTCGTCGAAGAGCAGCGAGGGGACGGCCAGCGTGACGGGCGCGAAACCCTCGTCGCCGGGCGACAGGATGCTCATCAGGGACTCAGGACGAAATTCCACAGTGAGCATGTTCTGTTCCTTCGAGGCCGCGACGATGTCCTTGAATGCGGCGGCATTCAGGCCCGAAAGCTGCACGCCGTGAATCAATTCTTCGTGCCCGTCCTGGTACATTTTGAACGCCATCACCGGCTGCCCGGAGGTTCTCATGCGGCGCAGCACGATGCCGTAGTCCTTGTTCTCCTGCTTGAGCAGGGCAAGAAACTTAGCGTGGAGATCGTCCTGGCTCAAGCCGTTGTCCGCGGTGACAATCACGTTTGAGGGCGCGGCCTGGCCGTCGTGGCGGCTTCCGCTGCTGTGCTCGATGCCGCGCACCGGATCGCGCGTGGTGAGCAGCGTCTTCAAAATGCCTTTGTCGACGAGAAGGGTTTGGCGCGTGGGCACGCCGTCCTCATCCACCTTGCAGGTTCCGGCCAGCGGCTTGCCGTTCAGCTCCGCGAGCGTGGGATTGTCGGTGACGCTGAGAAAGTCCGGCAGCACGCGCCCGCCAATTTTGTCGAGGAAGGGATTATCCGCCGAAATGCCGGCGCGCGCGCCCAACGCGCTCAGCGCCGAATCCATCATGGGCCGGCGCACGCCCAGCAGGTTGGGCAAGAAGATCATCCGGAAGAGCTGCGCCGCGGCATCGCCCTCCGCCAGAACCGGGCCGTTGTAATTTTGAATTTCTGCCGACGCGCGGAGATCTTGCAGGTGCTGGCCGAGCGCACGCACGCGCGTCGCCAATGCGTCGCTGTCAGGCAGTGCATCGAGCGACGACGCGTAAAGAAACATCGAATCCTCAAGCGGAGCGCCGTCCGCAGCCTGGGTGTTGGCGTGGGCGTTGAAGGTGACGCGGGGCTCCTGTCGCGTGTACCGGGTGCCTTCGCTGTTCACATAGCGCACGTTGGAATTCACGGCGGAAAAACTGACGCTCGAGGTGTAGATATCCGGCATGGCGCGGAAGAGCGCGGAAAGATTGCGCGCCTCGGTCTCCCATTGCGCGCGATCCACGTGAATGGGCGCAGCTGTGATGGCGGTTTGCGTGGGAGTTTCCCTGGAGAAGTCGGGAATCCTATCGGTGTCGACCTTGTTTTCGAGAGCCGCGCGTTTCTTGGCGAGGTCTTCGACGGCTTTCTTGTACGCGGAATCGGTGACCAGCCAGATCTGCCGCCGCAGCTCATTGTAATCGTCGTCGAGCGGAAGCTCCGCGGTGCCGTTGAAGGCTTGCACCATGCTCGACATATTGAAGTTGAAGGAAAAGAAATTTGTGTTGTCGAGCTGGTAGCTGCCCACGCGGACTTCCACGGTGATGCGCCGCGAACGGCCCTGACTGCTGGAGTCGAGCGCGCCGAAGCTGGCCGAGACGCCTGTGCTTTCCGAATCGACCACGCGATAGGCGATGAAGTAGGGCTTTTCAAGATCTTCGAGCTGCAACTGCTTCATGGAGCGGTCGAGCTCGTCGCGCATGGCCTTCATGACGACGTCGTCCTGGGCTCGCGCGGGGAGTGCGGCGGCGAGAGCGGCGAGCAGCAGGGAAACAACGGCAATCTTCATTTGCTTCAGCATCGCGGGTCTCACTTTTGCGCAAACGGCGCGGGCAAAATGGGCGGCCGTTCCTGCGATTTCTGTTTTTTCTGCACTTCGATTTGGGAAATCAAGATGGCCGGCGAAACTGCCGAGACGGGAACGCCACCGGACTCCGCGCCGCAAATGCCGTTGAAGACCTCCGCATGATTGTCGGCGGCCTCGATCTTGCTGAAGGTGGTGAGCGGGGTGCCGATGAGGTCGACGCCGCGCACCAATTCTTCGCGCCCGTCGGGATAGATGCGGTAGACCACAAGGGGCATCACGTTGAAGGCGTTGGGCACGGTGCGTCCGGTGAAGGTGAATCCGCCGGAGATGTCGGCAAAGTAAAGGCCGTAAGGCAAACCCTGCTTCTTGACTTCTTCAATGAGCAGCTTCTTCAAATCGGGTTTGACCGAGGACTGCGCAACCTGCACGATCAGGTTCGATTGCCTTGCCACCGGCGCGAAGCCTGCCTGCGCACGCCCGTGACCGTTGGATTGCGGAATGCCTTCGATGGGCGTGCGCGACATGAGAAATGTTTTCAGCACGCCGTCATCCACCACGTCCACGCGACGCGCCTTTACGCCCTGGTTGTCATAAAGGTAGTAGCCCGCGAGCGCCGTTCCGGCCATGCGCTCGACCGTGGGATCGAAGTAGACGGAAAAATCTTTGGGCAGCACTTCCTGGCCGATCATTTTCTTGAAGGTCTGCGCCTCGTTGGCCCACTTTTGCCGATGGCCTTCGACACGATGGCCGAAGATTTCGTGGAAGAAGACGCCGCTGGCGCGCCCGGAAAGAATGGCCGGGCCCGTGTAGGGATCGGCCACGGGAGCCACACGCAGCGCTTCAAGATCGCGAATCATATTCTCCACGGCTTTGAGCACGGACGCGTCGTCGGGAAGGTCCTTTTCGCTGAATCCCAGCCAGGATTCATAGCGCGGCAGCTCCATGCCGTCGTCGGCCTTGGTGCTGGCGACGAGGAACAGCCGCCAGGTGGGCTGCGAGGTTTGGATGCGCGAGCCCTCGGAGTTCACGAACCAGCGCGTCTCAGCGCTGACCTCAAGAATTGCCTGGGCGCCGTAGATATTGGAGTATTTGGCGAAGGGCGCGGTGTATTTGCGAATCTTGTCTTCCCAGGCCTTGAGGTCGACCTTCACGTCCCGCTGGGGTTCGCTGAACTGTTGCGGCTGCTCGTGGGAAAAATCATCAGACTTATCTTCGGGCGCCACTTCGACCTGTGCATTGGTCTTGACGCGCGTCAACTGCTCGACGGCGCGCTTAAAGCGCTCGTCGGTGTGGTACCAAAGCACGGCGCGAATGGCGTCCGGGTCGTTGTCGATGGGCACCGTGGTGGAGGAGAAACTGGCAAGCGAGCTGGTGGGGAGGCCGCCGCGAATCTCATGCGAATTGTCCATGGCGTAATCGCCTACGCGCATGTCGATGTCGAGCTGGCGGCGATGGCTCTCACCGCTGCGCGTGAGTTTGCCGAAGGCCGCGGTCACGGTATAGCTGTGGGTGTCGATGATTTCGTAGCTCAGGAAGTAGGGCGGGACGGGCTGCGTCTTGAGTTTTTGCATGGAGCGGTCCAGCTCGGTTTGCATGGCCTGCAAAACCGGCGAAACCGATTGGGCGGCCGCGCAAAGGCCTGCGCCCAGCACGAGCAGCAGCGTCAAAAAAGAATAGCGGCGCATCGATGGAATCCCCGGAAGGTCGTGGTCATTATATGTCAGACGCATGAGAGAGCCTTAAGGTGAGGGTTTGCGCTGGACGGGAGCGGGAGAGGACGTTTCTTGGGGGTGTTTCTTGCGCAGGGCTTCAACTCATCCGCCCCAGCTCTCGGAACTGGTGCGCAACGGCTTCAAGGAAAGTTTCCACGCTGGTTTCCGGAGGGATGGCGAGTCCGGACTTTGCGCAGAGGGCCGAGGCGATGCGACTGGCCAGCGCGCTGCGCGTCGCGAGGTCCATGTCGAGGCGGCGCGAAAAGAATCCTTCCAGGACCTCGAGGTCTGACGGTGTAAGTTTGGCCAGGGCCGGCGCGGGCAGCACCACGCGCAAATGGGGCGGAGGGATGGGCGACTGGGGGGCCAGCGCCGCGGCCGTTAACGTGCGCGAGGTGCTTTCGCCCCACATCGGCGCTTCCACCTCGCGATCGCGCACGACCAGTGTTCCCGCGACCATGTCGCCCAGCCGCTGGGATCGCGGGCTCATGAACATGGCAGCGATTCCGACCCCGTAGCAGAAGGGCAAAAAGTCGATGTAGCGGACGAGGTTGCGGGCCAGGGCTTCGACAAAATTGATGCCGCGGCCCGATTGGTGGATGACGCGAATCCTGGCCACGCGCTTGCCCAGGGTGCGTCCGTTGCCGAAGGCCTCGGATAGCGCGAAGTAGCCCCAGAACAGCAGAAAGACGATGAGCAATAAGATGCCGACGCCCCAACTTGCGGCTTTTTCACCGATGGCGCCCAGAGCCGGGATGATGTAGGCGGCAAGAAAAATGAGAAGGATGAGCGCCGAGCCGAGGACGAGAGAATCGACCATGGCGGCGATGAAGCGGCTGCCAATGCCGGCCAGCGGCAACTCGATGGACACGAGTTCCGGGGTATCGATGTTAAGCTGGTCTGCAATCGGGTCCATGGCCATCATTCTCTCCAATCAGTGGCTGCAAAAGCGCCGCCCGTACTGGGACCGTCTGAGCTGGCTCCTGAACCAGGCTGCAGAAGGCGGCGTGCGGCGGCTTTCGCGAGCGGAACTGCGCGAAACCGCGCTTCTCTACCGGCAAGCGGCCAGCGACCTGTCGACTCTGCGCCAGGACTCGACCGCGCGCGCTTACGCGGAACTCGTCAACCAGTTATTGGCTCGCGCCCACCATATCATTTATTCGAGCCGGCGCAAAGGCTTCCGACGAGTCTTCGATTTTTTGTATGACGGCTATCCGGCGATTGTGCAGCGCCAGTTCCGCTACGTAGTGCTGTCGCTTGCGATCCTGCTGGCCGGCGGGGCGCTGGGCACGGTGCTCACGCTGGCGCGTCCACAGTTTATGCGCCACATGCTGGGCCCGGCGATGGTGGACACGATCGAGCACCATAAGATGTGGACGGAGTCGATTGTGGGAGTGGAGCCGGCGGCGAGCAGCGCCATCATGACGAACAACATTACGGTGTGCTTTATCTCTTTCGCGGGCGGTATTGTGTTCGGTTTAGGCGCTATCTTGTCCATGTTCAACAATGGGATGCTGCTGGGCGTGGTGGGCGTGGCCTGTGCGCAGCACGGCATGGCGGTGGACTTGTGGAGCTTTGTGGCGCCGCACGGCTCGCTGGAGCTGCCCTCGATCGTTCTTGCCGGGGCAGCCGGCCTGCGCCTGGGACGCGGCGTGGTGTTTCCGGGCCTCTATCGCTGGCGCGACTCCATCGCCTTGGCGGGCGTGGAGGCCACACGCATGGTTGCGGGCACGATTCCGCTGCTAATTGTTGCCGGGACGCTCGAGGGATTTTTCTCGCCCTCCGCGGCGCATGTGTGGCTCAAGTTCACGGTGGGCGGGACGCTATTCACGTTGCTGCTGGTGTGGTTGTTTCGGCCGGTGGGGGGCGTCAGGCAGCCTTCGGAGTCTTTGCGGTGAGCTCGATGCCGAGAGCTCTCACAACCGCCAAGGTGGTCTTGAGTGTGGGATTTCCATCGGCGCTGAACGAACGGTAGAGCTGTTCGCGGGACAGGCCGGTCTGGCCCGCGATTTGCGACATTCCTTTGGCGCGTGCAGCTACTCCCAGGGCATGAGCGATATAGGCGGCGTCGTTGGTTTTGAGCGCTTCCGCCAGAAAGATTGCAATCGCCTCTTTCGATGTCAGATCTTCCGCCGGATCGTAGTTCTTCAGCTTCTTAGCCATCTGTTTCGCTCCATTCCTTTGCGAGGCGTTTCGCCGTTCTAATGTCACGATCCTGCGTGCTTTTGTCTCCACCGCACAACAAAATTGCGATTGTCGTTCCGCGTTGCTGGAAATAAACCCGGTAACCGGGCCGTAGTCGATCCGCAGTTCGCTGACGCCTTCGCCCGCCGGCCGCACATCGCCGGCGTTTCCAAACGCAAGCCGATCCAGGCGAGACGCGATCAACGCACGCGCGCGCTGGTCACGGAGCCTGGTTCGCCATCTACGGAAGGTTTCGGTCTGCTTAAGTTAGATCATTCGCGATCGTAGTTTATAAACTACACACTTTTGCGGATTCTGTCAACGGAGAGATTGCACAGGCCGTGGCTGTTTTCAGGGCGCTAGACCATCGCCCGCTCTTTCACCTTTAAATACTGGTTGAGGACCGCCGAGGTGAGTTGATCGGGATCGAGGTCGAGGGTGAGAGCGCCCTGATCGCGGAGCCGCGCCAATAGCAGTTCGCGGCGCATCACCAGTTCCTGGGCCGCCGACGCACGGAACATCTGCTCGACATTCTTCGGACGGCCTTTGGCAATCGCCTCTACGTCGGGCTGGGCCATGGCCACAAACAGCAACACATGACGCCGCAAGAGTTGCATGGCGCCGTCAATCACTTCGGGGCGCATGGCGGTTTCCGCCAAGTCGGTGATCCACAAAATCAGCGCGCGGCGCGGCTGCCAGCGGTTCAACGTGGCCGTGGCGCGCAGGTGATCGGCTTCGCTGGTTTCGGCACGCGCCTGGGCCAGCGCTTCGACAATGAGGCGCAAGTGCGCGGGGCCGCGGCCGGGCAATACGCGCTGCTGCACGTGCTGGCCGTAGACGAGCAGACCCACGCGATCGCCGGAGTAGAGCGCGAGTTGCGCCAGAGCGACCGCGGTGGAGCAGGCGTAATCCAGCTTCGAAAAACCGCGCCGCTCCTGGTCATCGGTGTCGCGCAGGATGCGGCCTTGCAAGAGGCGCCCGGCGTCGAGAACGATCCACACCGCCTGGCTGCGCTCGGTCTGGTAGCGACGCGTGATCAATTGCCCGCGCCGCGCGGTGGCCGTCCAGCAAATGTCGCGCAGGTCGTCGCCTTCGAGATACTCGCGGAGGCTCTCGAAGTCGCGGCCCAGCCCGCGTTCGCGCACCTGGCGCAACTGCAAATCGATTTGACGGCCGCGCGCGAGAAAGATTTCCTGATCCTCACCTTGGCGGAGCGCGGGATACACGCGCACGGTCTGCTGGAGCGGGGCCATGGCCCATTTATCGATGAGGCCGAGGACCGAACGGTAACGCAGATACACCGATCCCGTGGTGACATCGCCGCGCTGAAGCGGATCGATTTTGTAGCGCAGAGCGGCCCGCACGCGCGGGTAGGCGCGCAGACTCCTTGTAGAGGGCACGGCGACCAGCGCTTCAGGCAGGTCGTCGACGATGCGGCAATCCAGAATCGTTCCGCCGTTCTGCTTTACGGCGATTTCGATTTCGGTGGGGCTGGAGAGAGAGGGCGCGTTGCTCCAGGAGCGCTCCACGGTGATGGATTGCGGAGCGGGCAGTCGCATGCTGTCCCACAGTACGGCGAGAAGCACGAGCGCGTCCCACACCAGCATGCCGTAGGCGAGACGCGCGGAGAAGAATCCCGGCAAGGCCAGCGCCAGACCCGCAACCAGTAGCCAGATAGTGCGCGGCGTGAGACCGAACGCAAAGCGGCCGCGCGGCTTGCAAGCCGCACGCACGGGTTCGGGATGGAGCGAAGCAGAGATCATTTAAGCAACCGAGGCCCGCGGCACCGCGACCGCCGCGACCACGTCGTTCAGCACGCGATCGGCATCGAGGCCCTCCAACTCTGCCTCCGGCTTGAGCAGGATGCGATGGCGCAGCACGGGCAACACGGCGCGTTTTACATCGTCGGGAATCACGTAGTCCCGGTCTTCAAAGGCCGCGAAGGCCTGGGCCACGCGCAACAGACAGATGGCGGCGCGGGGACTTGCGCCCAACGCCAGCATGGGCCACTCGCGCGTGCGGCGCACCAGATCGAGGATGTAGCCGTAAAGGTCCGCTTCCACTCGGATGGCACGAATTTCGTCGCGCGCAGATTGCAGGAGCTCAGTAGTGAGCGGCTGGATGTGCGCGTCATCGAGCAGGTTTACGCTCGTGCCGTGATGCCGCTCCAGCATCTGCCGCTCTTCGTCCGCGGCGGGATAGCGCACCTTGATCTTGAGCAGAAAGCGGTCGAGTTGCGCTTCGGGAAGCGGATAGGTGCCCTCGAAGTCGATGGGATTTTGAGTCGCGAAGACTGTGAACCATTGGGGCAACTGCCGCGCGACGCCGTCGCTGGTCACCTGGCGCTCTTCCATGCACTCGAGCAGCGCGGCCTGGGTGCGCGGAGGCATACGGTTGATTTCGTCGACCAGCAGGAGGTCGGTGAACACCGGGCCGGCGTGAAATGTGAAGGCATCGGAGCCCGATTTCCACCCCACGGACGAAGACCCGTCCGTGGGGGCCCCGGGACGGAAGATGGTGGTGCCCAGAATGTCGGCGGGCATCAGGTCGGGGGTTCCCTGGACGCGCTGGAAGGTGAGTCCCAGGAGCCGGCCCACCGATTTCACGATCAGCGTCTTAGCAATTCCCGGCACGCCTTCGAGGAGTGCATGACCTTGCGTGAGCACGGCCACAAGCACTTCGCCGATGACTTCGCTTTGCCCGGCAATCACGCGTCCCAGCTCCGCGCGCGCACGGGTCAGCAGCTCCTGCGTGGCCTTGAGGGTTGTGCCTGGCGTCTGCGCGTCTGGTTGCAACGAATTATCTTCGCTCATTCCGATCTCCTTGCTTACTGTCCTGCTGTTCTTTCCGATTCCGGATTCATTTTCAATCGTAGATTCTCACTCTTGCCGCTCGATCCAAGGCTTCGCCGTGGCGGCTGAGAGTCTGGACCAGTGCCAGCGCTTTCCTGGGCTGCAGGGCGTCGCTGCCGATGGCTTGCTCGCACTCCGCCAAATCCTTCTCAAGCTTATCGGGAGCCTGAGGGAAGCGCCGACGCAGAGCAAAGCCCAGCTCCTCTGCGCTCATCTTCGCTCCCTGAAGTCCGCACAGGTCAGCCATGCGACGGCGGAAGCGCTCGTAGGCAAGCTCCACAGAGGTTGCCGAAGCGCGGGCCTCGGCGTAGAGCGAACCCAGCGCCTCAAGAAACTCCACGGGCGTGGCGCGCAGCGGCGCGGGCAGGTCGCGCACGGGCCCGCGCCGGCGGCTGAAGCTGAAGATCACGAGCAAGGCAATTCCGAGGAGTCCCGCTTTGAGCAGGTTCAATGCCGCGCCGCTGGCATAGAACCAGTCCGAGTAGACTTCGCCGTGCAGCGATTCATCCCAATAGACATGATGGTTCTGGGGCGCGCCGAGGGAATTCAAGAACAGATTCAGATTGTCGGCGCGTTGAATGGAGCCATTTTCAAGCGGCGTGGAGCTGGCCCACCAAATCACCTCGCCCTTGCCGCTGGTGTACTCCACCACGGCCGGCGAGCCCGCGCAGTTGTACTCGACGCGGTCGAGCGGCCGGTTCGCTCCCCAGGAGGCCTCGGGAACCATCCACACTTCGCCCGACGCGGCCAACGGATCGAGCCCCTGCGGCGTGAGCTTGCAGGCGGTCTCGAACTGAAGCGGCGGCAGGGTGTTTCCGCCGGGCGCCAAAATCCCTCCCGACCATCCGGTGAACAGCACGCGCCCGCCCTGGGCAACGATGTTCTTCACGGCTTTGAGATCTTCGGGCGAGGTGGGGTTGGGCTCGGCGAAGATCACCACGGTTTGTGCATCGGTGAGCGGCGGCAAATCGCTGAGCGGCCGCTCCCACCGCTCGATGTTGTAACCGTTGGCCTGGAGCAATTCGTAGGCGGCGCGGGCTCCATGCTTGCCCGTGCGATAGGTGCTGGGTACCGGGTTGTTGTCATGGTCTTCGTTGCGCGCAAAGATGACCGTGACCACTGCGAGCACGGCCACTGCGCACATGCAGCCGATGAGCAGCTTGCGATCGCGGGCGTCGAGTGAGGCGAAGAGCTTCATTCCGCTTTCACTCCCAGCTCCGCAGCGAGTGCCATCGCGGTATTGAAATCGGCAACCGCGGCGTCGCGGCCGCCATACCATGTGCGCTCAAAGCTGCGCGTCAGCTCTGTTAACGTGGACTTGCGCGGGTCATTGCCGCTCAGCAGACCGAGGTACTCGCGCGGCGTGCGCGCGCGGTCGGCCGGCCACAATCGACCTGATTCCAGGCGCGCAATCGAGGCCCAATACACGGAATGAATGGCCTCGCGCCACGAACTGTTTGCCGCGGCGGCCTGCGCGTCCTTCATCCACACTTGCCATTCGCGCGCTGAAGGCGCTCCCGGCCCGGGTTCGACGTCGGGAATGAGGCGCACGCGCGCGCTGCGCTCGATGCGGATGAAAAACCAGATCAGCGCGATGCAGATTCCGCCCAGCAGCAAGCCCTCGAGCAAGCGTGCAGCCCATGGCGCGCGCGCCCCCATGCCCGCGAGCTTCATCAGGATTTTGTCGAGGAGGTTTCCGAGCCATTCCAGGACGCGGTCCCTGACCGAAACCTTGGTCACGCCCTGGTATTCGCGCTGGGCCAGAATGGTATCGAGCGATTTTCGCTGGGCAGCATAGACGGGATTGGCCGCGGGCGGGCTTGCGGCCTGCTGTTCATCCATCTGGAGGCGCTGGCGCGCTTCGCTGAGTAAATCGCTGGCGCTTGGCGATTGGGTTTTTCCGCTTGCGGGTGCTTTCGCGATACGGGGCTTCGCAGCGCCACTATTTTTTCCAGCGAGGGTGAGTGCAGCCCGCAGCCAGTCGTAACGAACCTCGCGCGCTTGGGATCCCGGAGCTTGCACGCGATCGTTGGGGCCAACCCGATCGGGATCGCACGCGTTGTTGGCAGGCGCAGGTTTCTTGAGCTTGATCTGCGCCTGGCAATCGGCAACCACGCTGTCGAGGTCTTGCAGATGCTGGCGGTATTCGGCAAGATTCACATCGCGCCAGCTCGCGTTGGAAGGGAACTGCTGGGCGCGTGCATGCGGCACGACGGCCGCAAACGCGAGCAAGGCAACTGAGGCTGGCCCGCATTTCTGACGTATGTTTGGACGGTAGGGAAAATGGCTCATCCTGAACCGCCGCATGCCCCGCGGGGGTCTGGAGACCCCGGCGACAGCCGGTCTGGAGACCGGCGCTACAGGTTCGGATCGCGTCGAATTCATCGCCCTTCCACGCTATCAGGCGGCGTAACCGGCCCGAAACCTCCTGCGGCGTCGCCGGGCGATCCCGCGGACGGGGGTTGCGCGAGCCCGAGAATCGCCGCTGACCCGCTTTGGGGCTGCGGTGGCGCGAGGCCCGCGCGCTGCATCATCCACTCGATGTCGAAGCCCTCCTTGCGGATGCGCTGGTCGTAGTAGAACAGGACGGAAGCGATCATGTAGATTGGCGCCAGCAACACCTGCGAGGCAAAATCCAGCGCCACTCTCACAATCTCCATGACCACAAATGCCGCCGAAGAATGCGCGACGTTTATTCCCGCGGCGGGGAGCACTGCGACAAGGATGAGCACGGGGATGGCCAAGGCCATTCCGATGGCAACTGCCAGCGCCGCCACGAGTAGATTGGTCACGAAGATGCGGCCGCGCGTTCCCTTGCTCAGCCGCCACGAGCGGACGAGCGACTCCCAGGCAGTCTTTCTCTCCACAATGCACGCGGGCATGCCCAGCGCGTAACTATACGTCAACCAGCACACGACGCCGACGACTGCGACTAAGACCAGAAACACCAGGAAACCAAACGCAAAGCGCGACCCAATGTCATCGCCGGAACGGGACATGAGAAAGATGAGCGGCGCGACGATGGCGATGGCGATGGCCGTGGGGACGAGCGCTGCCATGATCCCCTGGAGCACCAGGTACCACAAGTAGGTCCAGAAACGGGTGTGCACGCTTTTGAGGGTGGCGCGAATAGTGGGTTTCTCGCCGAGGTACACGCTCACCGTGGCCTGCGTGATTCCGGCGTAAGAGTAAACGTACACGGCAAGGTAAACCGGCAGGACGATGAGACAAAGAAGAACGATGGCAATGATCGTCGAGGGAGTATTGTCCCAAACGCCGCGATTTGCAACGCCGGGAATTAGGAAGATGGCTCCGATGGGAATGGCGAGGGCCAGGACAAACAGCAAAGGCAGCGCCGCCGTGCCGACATACAGCCAGAAATTGCGCCGGTAGAGTTGCGCCGTGCGATCAAGAATTTCGCCGAGATTCAAAGGCCGTAACTGGTCGTCCATACCACCCCTTGTGAGCCCGGAACCTGAGGTGCATTCCGAGCTGCTGCTTCGGGAAAGGCGCTCGCCGTGAGCGGTGCCGGAAGACATTCTCCCGTTCACAATTCTGCCTAAGAGAATCAGGTCCGTGAACGCTTGCACGGATCGTAGCATAGAGCGGACCGGGGAGAGTTCGCTCTTGGCGACGCCGGGCAATTGGAAGAACGGAACCCGAATGACCCTTTGGTCCAGTTGCGCCGCCCCTACGGGGCTAGTGGCCTTTTGTTGTTCCTGGTCCCCACGCTAAAGCGCGGTGCTAACTAACTTTGCGCCCCCGGCGCGAGGGTGATCGACATCGGTTTGCTCAACAAGTTTGCTTCGTATGATGGCCCAGCTTGGCGGGTCGGCTTGACGCAGTGAAAAATATTTGGGAAACTGTTAACTAATCCTTTAGTTGTTGCGTCTAAAGGAATGCAAGAGTCAGTCCGGCCGAGACAATAGGCGATAAGAATCAATAGGTTAGAGATGCCGCCAAGAAAATCCAACACGCTCACCGAAGCCGAGCTCAGGCTGATGAAGATCCTGTGGCGGCGGGGCGAGTCGGCCGTGACCGACCTGGTGGCCGCACTGCCTGAAAGCGAGCCGCTGGCATACAACTCGGTGCTGACCACCATTCGGATCCTCGAACAGAAGGGCTATGTGGAGCACCGCCAGGAGGGCCGCGCGTTCGTGTACCGGCCGGCGGTTGCCGAGGACGAGGCGAGCCGTTCCGAGGTGCGAAACGTGCTCGGCCGATTCTTTGGCAACTCGCGCGAGCAACTGGTGTTATCGCTTTTAGGCGATGAGGAGATCGACGCCGAAGAGTTAGAGCGCCTGAAAGACGCGATTCGCAGCGCCAGTGCTGAAAAGGGGAGCGAGGAATAGATGTTCCCGATGCTCATGGCCGATGGAGTGCATGCGACGCTGGAAAGCGCCGGCGGCTGGCTGGTTGCTTTTGCCGAGAGCGCTGCTCCCGCGGCGGTTGCGGCCCTTTGGCAGGGCGCGGCGATTGCGCTGGTTCTCGGGGTTTGCCTCTGGCTGATGCAGCGCATCCATATTCATGTTGGCGCTGCGCAACGCTTTGCCATCTGGACCGCGGCCTTCGCGGTGGTTGTGGGTCTGCAGTTCCTGCCCTGGCTTGCGCGCGGCGCAGGTGCTGGATTCGCGGGCGACGCGCTGGCCGGCGCATCGGCGCCGACGCCGTGGTTCCGGCTCGATAGCCGTTGGGCCTTTGCGATTGCCGCGCTTTGGGTGGTGGCATCGCTGGCGCGGGCGGCGAGCCTTGCCGTCCATTCATTGCACCTGCGCCGGCTGTGGAATTCTGCGTCACCAGTTGAGGCCGGCGCGGATTTGCGCGCGCTGCTTGCTGCTTCCTCTCCGACGCGACGCCGCCCTTCAAGTAAAGTCGCCGAGCTTTGCACGACCGACAAGCTCGACCGTCCCAGCGTCATCGGCTTTCTGGCCCCGCGCGTCCTGATTCCCGAATGGCTCTTTGCGCGGCTCACGCCCGGCGAACTGGAGCAAGTGGTTCTGCATGAGGCCGAACACCTGCGGCGGCGCGATGACTGGACCAATCTCTTCCAGAAGCTGGCCCTGGTTCTGTTCCCGTTGAACCCCGCGCTGGCCTGGATCGAAAGCCGCCTGTGCCGCGAGCGCGAGATGGCTTGCGACGAGGGCGTGGTGCGCCGGACCCAAGCGCCGCGCGCCTACGCGGAATGCCTCACCGGTCTGGCCGAACGCGGATTGGCGCGGCGGCGCGCACACGCGCTTTCACTGGGCGCATTCGAGCGCCGTTCCGAGCTGGTGCGCCGCGTCTACAGTATTCTGGCGCGTAAACCGGCGCTTCATCCCATGGCGGCGCGGGCTCTGGTGGGCGTGGCCGGGTTTGGGCTGCTGGTTGCGTCGGTGGAACTGGCGCGTTGCCCGCAGATGGTGGCTTTTGTTCCCGCCGCGCGGATGGCGACGGTGCAGACTGAAATGGCGCAGGCCGGTTCGGCATCTCAGGCGGGCGAGGGGGATCGCGCATCGGTTCAGCCAGCGGTCGAACGCGGCAACTCCGATTTCCGCGCCGTAGAAGCCAAGGCGATTTTGCCAGCGGAGCACGGCGCTGCGCCGTTCACTCAGGCTTATTCACACCGGATCGCAACGAGATCGGCCTTGCCGGAGGGCAGATCGCAGAGCGAGATGGCGTCGAGAAGCGAAGCGCCGCGAGAGGCGCTGCTGAAGGTAGAAATGCCGGATGCTCAGCCCGCTCCTGCCGCGCAAGACGCTCATTCTGTCTTCGCCGGAGAGGCGCAGTACGTGGTGCTGACGGCGTGGGAAGAAGTGCAAACTTCACCGCGAAGCGCCAGGTTGATTTCCGATTACGGCATGGATGCAAATGCGCTGCCGCAATCTGGCGATGCCGCAGACTCAAGCGGCGGGCAGACGGTTACGCAGATCACAGTGACGCGGCTGATTTTTGCGGTGTATCCCGCGCGCCCCGCGCCCGGCCCAAAACCGGCGCGTGCAGAAGGCTCTGTCCGGCCTCCCGCTCCGTTGCCTCAGAGCGGCTGGCTGGTTTTCCAACTCTAACGAGAACGTTCAACCCAAAATGGAGATCAACATGTCCTCGACAACTAATTTATTAGTAGCAAGAGTGAAGAGGCTGGTAGTGCCCGCAGGCATTCTGGCCACCCTTCTATTTGTCTTTGCGTTCTTTATCGACCACAACAAGGCGATGGCGGCCGCGGCCGGACCGCTGGACGACTCGAGCGTGTCTTCTCTGGTGGCGTTAGATAACGCGGTGGAAGCCGTTGCCGCGCGGGTTACGCCAGCCGTGGTGAACGTCGAAGTGACGTCGCGGGTTTCACCGGACGAGCAAGCCGAAAGCGACGGTGGCGGTCACGGCCAGAACTTCGGCGGCATCAACCCTCAAGACCTGCCGCCGGGATTCCGGCAGTTCTTCTTCGGGCAAGGTGGGCCGGGCATGCAAGGGATGAAACCGCAGCCCCAGATTGAGCACGGAGTGGGCAGCGGCGTGATCATTTCGCCGGATGGATACATCGTGACCAACGACCACGTGGTGGACGGGGCGACGGAGCTGCGCGTGACGCTGAACGACCGGCGGGTGTTTACCGCGAAACTGGTGGGTGTCGACAAGCTCAACGATGTGGCCGTCATCAAGATCGATGCCCACGACCTGCCCAGCGTTCCCTGGGGCGATTCGAGCAAACTGCACCCGGGTGAAACGGTGCTGGCATTCGGCAGCCCGTTTGGCTACTTCCAGTTCTCGGTGACGCGGGGCATTATCAGCGCGCTCAACCGGCCCAACCCGTATACAGACGATGCGCGCAAGCCGGGGGACTTCATCCAGACGGATGCGGCCATCAATCCCGGCAACTCCGGCGGGCCGCTGGTGGACGCGCACGGTGAGGTGATTGGCATCAACACCTTCATCATTTCGAATAGCGGCTCGTTTGCGGGCGCGGGCTTTGCGATTCCGTCAGAGATTGCGAAAGCCTCAGTGGGTCAGATCATCAAGAGCGGCAAGGTGGAACACGGGTACATCGGCATCACGATGAACGACGTGACGCCGGAGAATGCACAGTTCTTCAATCTGCCTGACGCCAGCGGCGCCGTCATCAGCGAAGTAGTTCCCGGCTCGCCCGCCAGCCACGGAGGCCTGGAGCGCGGCGATGTGTTGCGCGAGCTCAACGGCCACAGGATCGTGAACGGCAGCGCTCTGCAGGTTGCGGTAAGCGAAATGATGCCGGGAACGGCGATCGAACTGGGTATTCTGCGCGACGGCAAGCCCGAAACCTTGCGTTTCGCGGTGGGCGAGTTCCACAACCAGAACACCGAAGATGCCAGCAATGGCGGCAATGGGCAAGGAAACAACGGCAAGCTCGGCCTGGCGCTCGCTGACCTCACACCTGACGTGCGGCAACAGTTGAATGTTCCGGAACAGGTGCACGGCGCGGCCATTCAGGACGTGCGTCCCGGGAGCCCGGCGGACGATGCCGGTCTGGCCCCCGGCGACGTGATTCTTGAAGTCAACCGTAAGCCGGTCGACAGCGCCGCCAACGCCATCGAAATGGTTCATGCTGCACCCAATGGCAAGGACATTCTGCTGCTGGTTTGGTCTAAGGGCGGAGACTTCTATCGTGTGGTGCGTCCGGAGGGGAACGCGCCGAGCGGGATGTAGACAGCGAGTCAGCGGGGTTTGCGGAGCTGGCGGCGTAAGTGCCGTTGGCAGAGTGCGACCTCGCGGGTGGGAGAAAGCTGAAGAGGTTGCCCGGGTCTGGATCGGTGACTCGGGTACCTTGGGCGCCCAACTCAGAGTCGGGGGACGACTGGGTTGGGCGCTTTTGTGTTTATGGGCGAGTGAAAGGCGTGAAAGAAAGCGAAGGAGTGAATGCGTGAGGGAAGCTGAGAAGTTGGGCGCTTTCACCGGAGATTCAAATTGGTTTGCAGGTATTCATTGTTTCTGTAGAGCCGGTTGGCTATAATTGCGGCAATTTTGCTCCCCCCTTTTGAAACGAACCTCGGGTCACAGGATTTCTGAACAACATTCGCGGCGCACAGAGCGCAGACGGTGTAAACCGCGCATCCGCGCACGGGGAAGAAGGAGAGCCCATGGCCGGCATGGTGGTTGGACCGCTGGTTTGTCCGCAGGGACACGGACCCGGAGTACCCGGTTCACGATTCTGCACCCTGTGCGGAAGTGGGCTGGTTGGCGAAGCGGCTGCAACGCCGCAGCCTGTGGCCATGGGAGCTGCGCCTGGAGCGATTGGCGTACCGCTTGCAGCCGCCGGCCAGCCGCCGTGCAAAGTGTGCGGCGGGAACGGAGCGGGGCTGAGCGCCGCGGAGATTGTGTGCCCGGCGTGCGCATGGCTGCGGCCATTGACGCCAGGCTACCAAATGGACCGGTCGGTGTTTTTGTGGGCGCAGGACGGCCAGGCGATGGCGAAGCTGCAGAGCCTGACTACGCTGCACGCGGTGGTGCGGTCAGTTTCGGATAAAGTGGGCCGGCCGTGGATCGAATCGACTTTCAATGCCATTCGACTTGGGCCCCGACAGTTTCCCGATGTGTGGAACCAGGCGGTGCTGGCGGCGCGCATCCTGGGGCTGCCGAAGATGCCGGACGTCTACATTTCGGGCGACCAGATGTGGAACACCTACACCTACGGCACGGAGAACAGCTCATTTATTGTGCTGGGCACCTCGCATCTGATCAATTTTGCCGGCGACGAGCTGCTGTTTGTGCTGTCGCGCGAGATGGGTCACTGCCGCGCCGGCCACGCGCTTTGGAACACGGTGCTGCGGTTCATCGCGGGCGATGTAAGCGTGCACGCCGGCCTGCTTTCCAACGGCCTGATCAATGCGATCAATCCCACGAAGCTGATCCAGGGGGCGATCGACCTGCCGCTGATGGCGTGGGCGCGCCAGTCGGAGATTACCGCGGACCGCGCGGGATTGATGGCCTTGGGCGACGAGGCGCTGGCGCGGCGGGTGCTGCTGGCGTGGTCGATCCGCTCGGCGCGGCTGCTGCAGATGGTGAACATCGAGGAGTGGATGAAGCAGGAGGTCGCGAGCGACGACCAGATGACGCGCTACTCGGAGATGACGACTTCGTCGTCGATGTACACCACGCGGCGGCTGCGGCTGCTGGGGCAGGCGGCGCGGGAGGCGGAGCTGATGCGCTGGAGCCAGAGCATCCAGCCGGTGCGCAAGAAGCTGGCGCCGGTGGCAACGCAAGCGACGCCGGGATTGGGTGTGGGCACGGTGAGGGCGGCGAAGGCGGGAGCGGCGGATGGCGCGGCGCGGCCGGCGGTTCCGAATGCCGGCGCGGCGATGGCTGGAGCGGGTGCGCCGGTTGGCGCGGCGGCGCAGGCGAACGCGGGACAGGCAACGGCGGCGAAGCCGGCGGTTGTGCCGGCGCCCGCGGATTCGATCCGCGTGATTTGCAATAAGTGCCAGGCCGCGATGCGGGTTCCGCTTGCAGTGCTGCGGGGCAAGACGATGTTGAATGTGCGGTGCCCTCAATGCCACACCGTGATGACGTTGCGGCCTAAGGCGGCGACGCCGGCGGTGGGATCGGCGGCGGGATTGGCGGCTGCGCCGGCGACGCCAGTGAGCGTAGCGACAAAGCCGGTTGCGCCGCCGGCAACGGCGAGCGGCGCCGTGACAAAGACAGCTGCTCCGGCGGTGACCGCGAGTGGTGCAGCGATAAAACCAGTAACGCCGCCGGCACGTATGGGCGGGAAGAAATGATCGAGAGATTCAGGAAAGGGAGGATACGCTATGCCGGACGATAGCAGCAGCCAGGGAAATGAAGTTGAGGAAGTTGTGGTGGTTGTGCCTGAGGAGACCGCGGGAACCAGTGCGGCGAGCGGGACGGGCGCGAGCACAGGAGAGACCGTGACCACTTCAGATTCCGGATCGGTGACGGAAGAGATTATCGATGTGGTTCTGGATCCGTTGGGGAGCAGCGGCACGCCGGATGCAGCGGGAACGGCGACAGAAGGCGTGGAAGAAGTGGTGGTCGTGGAGGAAGGGGTCGTCGATCCGGATGCGGGCGGTGCGGGGACGGCGACAGATCCGACTGACCCGACAGGGCAGGGGACTGCCTCAGGCGATGGCTCTCCCGATGGCGACGGTGGATGGACCGTATCGGACCCGACGGACCCCTCAGGAGCCGGGACGACGGGGGACGATTCGCCGGAGACGGGCGATGGCACGGCGACGGGCAGCACAGACCCGGACGCGACGGCCGATCCAACTGCGGATCCGGATGCAACGACGGACCCAACTGCGGACCCGGATGCAACGACGGACCCAACTTCGGACCCGGACGCGACGACCGATCCAACTGCGGACCCGACAGATGGCACGCAGGCACAGTCGGACGAGCAAACGGTGCAGCAGGACGAGGCGCAAGAGAGCGCGGACGTGAGCGCGGGCGACTACACTGCGGCGTCGAACGATGCGACGCAGGCGTATCAGGACTCGGAGACTGTGGCCGGCGAAGGCGGACCGGACAACACCGACGAGACCTGGTCGGCGCAACTGGACGAGAGCTGGGCCAGTTCGGACCAGCAGACCGCCGATCAGGACGCGCAGACCGCCGACAGTTACGCCGCTTCAGGCGATACGCAGGCTGCCGATGTGTATGGCGACGCGGCGCAAAACGAGGGGGAGAACGCCGACGCCAGCGCAGATGAGGGCCAGTACGGCGACCCAGTCGGGCCCGAGGCGGACGCGCCTGCGGATGATACTGCCGCGACAGACGATACCGCTGCGGCGGATGATTCTGCGGCGGTGGACGACACTGCAAGTGTGGACGACACTACGGGTGCGGACGACGACGCGTCGGGGAGCTGACGAAAAGCAGGGACTAAGGGACTCGGGACTAAGGGACTGAGGGCGCGAGGGAGCGGCTATTCTCTTCGATCGCCGATGCGGGCGATGCGGCGGTTGCGGAGCCATTTGGCGAGGCCGAGGGTGAGGAGCAGTGCGCCGAAGGGCAGGCACATGAGGGCGACGATGAGCGCGAACCAGCCGGCGTTGGTGCTGGCGCCGAGGCGCGAGTAGCCGCCGAGCACGGTGACGAGGAGCAGCACGCACAGCAGGCCGGTTGCGACCATGGAGCCACCCCATTGGAGAAGCTGGCGGGTGCCGTCATCCGAAGATGTGCGGGGCGGGTTGGTGAGGCGTTCGGGCATTCGATTCGATCTTTGCAGTGTTCCCACCCTTCCGGCAAAAGGCGCCGGAAGGATGGGGCAACCCAATTCAAGTTACAACTCTGTTCCCGTGAGCACGCGCTACGATCCTTGCGCGAGGCGCAGCATGACGTAGGTGATGACGCCGGTGACGGAGACGTAGAGCCATAGCGGAAACGTCCAGCGGGCGATGCGGCGATGCTGCGGGATGCGTCCTGAGAGCGAGAAGAAAAAGGTGATGAGGATCAGGGGCAAAGCCACGACGGCGAGAACGATGTGGCTGGCTAGCAGGCACAGATAGAACGTGCGGAAGGCGGCGTGGAGGGGGTAGCGCACGTCGCCATGCAGCGCGTGATGCGCAATGTAGCTGACGAGAAAGAGCGTGGAAAAGATGAAAGCCGTGATCATGGCGGCGCGGTGCCGCTGGATTTGCCGGGCGCGGATGAAGGTGTAACCGATGGAGAGCGCGATGGCGGCGAGGCCGTTGAAGATGGCGTTGAGCGCGGGGAGAAAGGCGAATTGGGCGCTCGTGGCTGCGGCAGGATGAATATAGATAAGCCAGAAGAGAAAGAGCGAGGCGGCGGCGCTGATCACAAGGATGGCGGCGATGGCCGGAGCCGTGCCGGAGCGGGAGGCGGTAGTGGGTGAGGTGGTGGTCATGTTTCCTGATTTCTTTTTGCGTTAAAAGCGGTCTGCCGGGGTTCTTCAGTAGCTTGAGTCCGCGGCAGTTGTTGATCGGCCGGTAATTGCAAGTTGGGCGGTCAACCGCTCGTACCAGACTCAGTCCATATTGAAAAGAACCACCATCATGTTTGAAATCAAGGTAGCAATTGCGGCGGCAATTCCAACAAACCGGCCGCGTCCTTTAGCGAGCAGGCCGAACACAACGCTAATGAGCACAACCGACAGCAATGCTTGGTGCAAGGGCACCCAGATACCAGGTGGTGTTCCCATCCCATGCGGATCTCCGCCAGCGTGAAGCCATGCAAAGCTCTGACCTAATCCAATTGGAATGGCCAAACTAGCAGATGTCAAAGAGGCGATCAGGCAATAGAACCGCCATTTTGGATTCATCGAATCAGTTCGGATATGGCTCCATCTTTTCCACGCAAGAATCGTCAACAACGTGGGAATCAGGAAGACACAAAACGCAGCTGTGTACATTCGCGACGTCTCCGTTTGGTATTGTCGTAACCGCAATTCTAGCGTGCTCCCCCCGTTCTGGTTGTATTGTCGACTAACCTTCCATAACCGTCGCCGGGGGAAGCTCTGTCGCATCCTCCCGGACTGCTTCGCATACTCGTCCGGATCGGACCTCCCAAATTGCCCAAGCCATGGCGGCGATCCAACCAACGATGGTGATTGAGAACAAGCTCAGGAGGGCGATGAGCGTGATGTTGGCGTGCTTGCGTTTCACCGCGATCAAGATCGGTATCGCGCTGATGGCCATAATTGCGAAATCGAGCAACGTACTCATCGGTGGTCGCCCCATGGCAGAAAACAGTCCGAGTATAACCCCCACTAGCCATTCCGGGAGGTTTGTCGCCAAGCCGGAAGTAATGCCGGTTTTGCATGGCGAAAATCAACCGCAGATCCTTCGACTCCGCTGCGCTTCGCTCAGGATGACAGCGCATTTTTCGCTCCGATTGTTGTTTGTGCAGAACCATGCGGCTTGTTGTTCTTGCAGAACCAAGCGTTCATCCAGCTAACCCTTCGCCTTTGCGCAGAGCATGAGCGTGGTGAAGAGCAGCGGCAGATAAAGCACGCTTACCTTGAGCAGGTCGCGGGCCAACCTGCGGCTTTCGTCCTCAGTTTTTGCGTGGAGAATGCGCGCGAAGCGGAGCGTGTAGGCGAGATAAACGAGGCCGAGCGCGGTGGCCGGAATGGTGTAGAGCGCGCCGGTCATGCCGAGACGCCAGGGCGCGAGACTGACGGGAATCATGAGCACGGCGTAGAAGACAGCTTCGACGACGGTGGACCATCCGTCGGGCTGGACGACGGGCAACATACGGATGCCGGCGCGCGCGTAGTCGTCGCGATACAACCAGGCAATCGACATGAAGTGCGGGAACTGCCAGACGAAGAGGATGGCGAAGAGTGCGACGCCGGGCCACTCGATGCGGTCGCGAGCGGCGGTCCAGCCGAGGAGGGGGCCCATGGCTCCCGGAAATGCGCCGACGAAGGTGGCGAGCGAAGTGACGCGCTTGAGCGGCGTGTAGATGGCAACGTATGTGAAGGCCGTGAGCAGCGCCAGCGCGACGGTGAGCATGTTGGTGTAGAGAGCGAGCCAGACGGCTCCAAGGCCGAGAGCGGCGAGCCCGGCGATGATGCCGGTGGCAAGCGAGAAGCGTCCGGAGGCGAGAGGGCGGTTGGCGGTACGCTTCATGCGCGCGTCGGTGGTGCGCTCAAGGCACTGGTTCAGCGCGCCCGCGCCGGCGGAGACCAGGCCGATGCCAAAGAGGGTATCGAGCAGGCCGCGTTGCAAGGTGGAAATGCCGGACTGCATGGAGCCGAGATAGAAGCCGCCCCAACCCGTGACGACGACGAGGCCGACGACTTTGACTTTGAAGAGTTCGCGGAGGTCGTGGATGAGGGTGGCGGTGGCGCCGGGTGACGGGGCGTGAAGTCCGTGCTCGTGCGGGGCGTCTGCGACGCGGTTGGCATCGAGATCAGCGGGCAGAGCGGCCTGGGAGGAAACGGTCATGAGGATGGCGGAAGATTTTTGCGGCTGCGCGAGCGTTGGGGCAGCGGCCTTGATTTGATGATACCAAGCGGCGAGCCGGGCAAGGCCGCGCGCTTCTCTCAGAAAATTCTTTTGACCGGCCGCGTTGGTGTGGTGTAGTGTCCGGAATTGGCGCTGCCTGCCCCCAAGGCAATTCCCAGGCGCCGGAGGTGCAAAGATGCGGATGATGATGAAGGTCGAATTCCCTCTTGAACCATTCAACAGCATGGTTCGCAATGGAACTGCGGGTTCCATTATGAAGAAGATTCTCGACGACGCCAAGCCCGAGGCGGCGTACTTTGGCGAGCAGGAGGGCAAGCGTGGCGGAGTTCTGATCGTCGACGTGGGCAAGCCGTCAGATGTTCCCAGACTGGCGGAGCCGTGGTTCCTCAGCTTTAGCGCCGAGGTGAAGTTCAGGGTTGTCATGACTCCCGAAGATCTGGCACAGGCGGATCTGAATGCGCTGGGAAAGAAGTGGGGCTGAGAACCGGCGGGTCAGCAAGTTAGCAAGTCAGCTAGTCGGCGGTCCGAGGGCAGGTTTTTTGCCGGCGTCCCTCCCCCGGTCCCCAAGTGCGAGGGACCGGGGGCACCCGCGAGTCAGCAAGTCCGCGGGGGCCCTGGGCGAATTTGCGTGCGCCGGCTCCATGCTTTCCCACCCTAAAGCTCTCCGCTGCGCTCCGAACTTTAGGATGGGGCAACCATGTAAAATGAAATCAATCGGATGACACATTCCCCTCTAGCGGCTGCCCCACAGGCATCCCGCGCCGCGCGGGAGAGGGAGTCGCGGGCGTCCGAAACCCAGGAAAACCCAGTTCCGCTCGACGCGAATCAAGCTCCGCTGATTCAGGTGGAAGGTTTGCGCAAGTCGTATCGCACGGCGCGCGGGGAACTGTGCCTTTTTGAGAACCTCGATCTGAAAGTCGAGTCCGGCGAGATGGTGGCGATCGTGGGCCAGTCGGGAGCGGGAAAAAGCACTCTTTTGCACATTCTGGGCGCGCTTGATGCGCCCACAGCGGGAACGGTATACTTCGCGTCAATCTATGCGGCTCCGGTCAACGTAGCCTCGCTCTCGCCGCGAGAGGCGGCAGCTTTTCGCAACCGCGAGATCGGCTACGTGTGGCAGTTTCATTATTTGCTGCCCGAGTTTACGGCCCTGGAGAACGTAGCCATGCCGCTTTTGGCCAGGGGCATGCGCCAGCAAGAAGCCATGAAAACAGCGGCTAACTGGCTGAGAGAGGTGGACTTGGAAGACCGAGGAACGCACAGGCCGGGCGAGCTTTCGGGCGGCGAGCAGCAGCGCGTGGCGCTGGCTCGGGCGCTGGTTTGCAGTCCCCGCTTGCTCCTGGCCGACGAGCCCACAGGCGACCTGGACGGCACGACGGCTGGCCGCGTCTTCGAACTGATCGAACGGCTGCACGCGAACCATGGGCTGACATCGATCCTGGTGACGCACAATATGGAACTGGCGCAACGGTGTACGCGGATTCTTCGCCTCGCAAGCGGAAGGTTGACGGCGCTCACAGACGCCACGCAGCCCGCATCTTAACCTATGACCCTCTTGCGGAATTGCATCATTTTCCGCGATTTGGGAGTCTTATCAGTATCAGCCCGGAAAAGGGTTTCCCCAGGCGGGCTGCCGAGGTCGGGATGGAAGTCATGCCGGGCAAGCGAGGCCGGCAGACGGCAAGGGTCGAAGCCGACCCAGAACCATCCAAAAGAGCTGTTCGGAGCGTGGGTTCTCATTTTTGAGGCCTCCGGCGGCGAAGCAACGGAAAGGGCGCGCGCTTGAGGGTCGAGGCCGGGAGAATCACCGGACGGCTAGTGGAGCGGGCAGCCTGGGACAAGCCCCGATGACGGGGAGGGGAGCACATCATGTTCGAACGGTATACGGAGAAGGCACGGCGCGTGATTTTCTTCGCGCGGTATGAGGCCAGCCAGTTCGGCTCGCCTTATATCGAAACCGAGCACCTGCTGCTGGGGCTTTTGCGCGAAGATAAAGCGTTAACCAACCGCTTCCTGCGCTCGCACGCCTCGGTGGAGTCGATCCGGAAGCAAATTGAAGCGCACACCACCATCCGCGAGAAGGTGTCGACCAGCGTCGACCTGCCGCTATCGAACGAGTGCAAGCGCGTGCTGGCCTACGCCGCTGAAGAAGCGGAACGGCTGGGGCACAAACATATCGGAACCGAACATCTATTGCTGGGATTGCTGCGGGAAGAGAAGTGCTTTGCGTCGGAGATTCTGCAGGAGCGGGGATTGAAGCTGGCGCAGATTCGCGATGAGCTGGCGCGAGTGACGCAGGAGAAAGCGCCGCCACAGCAACGGCAGCGGGAATCGAGTTTGCTGGCGGAGTTCAGCCGCGACCTGACGCAGGCCGCGATGGATGGACAACTGGATCCGCTGGTTGGGCGCGAGGGGGAGTTGGAGCGCGCCATTCAGATTCTGTGCCGGCGCACCAAGAATAACCCCGTATTGATCGGCGAGCCGGGCGTGGGAAAGACAGCCATCGTTGAAGGCCTCGCCCAGCGCATTGCCGACGGCGAGGTACCAAGCTTCCTCGCGGACAAGCGCGTGCTGGGACTGGATCTCTCGTTGATCGTGGCGGGAACCAAGTATCGCGGGCAGTTCGAAGAGCGGCTGAAGACCATCATGAAAGAGCTGATGGAGAATCAGAACTCGATCGTGTTTATCGACGAGTTGCACACGCTGGTGGGCGCGGGATCGGCGGAGGGTTCGCTGGACGCGGCGAACATTCTGAAGCCGGCGCTCTCGCGCGGCGAAATTCAGTGCATCGGCGCCACTACGCCGGCCGAATACCGCAAGTCGATTGAGAAGGACCGCTCGCTGGAGCGGCGCTTCCAGGCGGTGAAGGTACCGCCGCCGAGCGAGGCTGACGCCATCAAGATCATCATGGGCATCAAGGACCGCTACGAGAAGTTTCACGCGGTGAGCTACACGGATGCGGCGGTGGAGTTCGCCGTGTCGCACTCGAGCCGCTACATTCCCGACCGCTTCCTGCCCGACAAGGCGATCGATTTGATCGATGAGGCCGGGGCGCGCGTTAAGCTGCGCCAGACCTCGCTGCCCGAGGAAATCACCGAGGTGCAGAAGCGGATCAAGTTCATCGTGCACCGCATGGACTCGGCGATTGCGAATCATGAGTTCGAGAAGGCGCGGTTCTACTCGGACGAGGAGCGCAAGGAGCGCGAGAACCTGCGCGCATTGCGCGATAAATACCACCTGGACGACTCGGCGGCGGGAATCGTAGGCCGCGAGGACATTGAAGATGTCGTGTCCCGCTGGACGGGCGTGCCCGTGACCAGCATCAAGGAAGAGGAAACGCAGAAACTGCTGCGCGTGGAAGAGGAGCTACACAAGAGAATTATCTCGCAGGACAAGGCGATCTCTGCGCTGGCGCGGGCCATTCGCAGGTCGCGGGCCGGCTTGAAGAGCCCGCACCGGCCAATCGGTTCATTTCTTTTTCTTGGGCCGACCGGTGTGGGAAAGACAGAAGTGGCACGCACGCTGGCCAACTTCCTGTTCGGATCGGATAAGGCGCTGATCCGCTTCGATATGTCGGAGTACATGGAGAAGCACTCGGTCTCCAAGCTGATCGGAT
>Ga0181517_10000596_pt1 | contig 47426 bp, 42 predicted proteins | sample PEATcosm2014_Bin_31_FD_119748 | JGI IMG/M metagenome (GOLD analysis project Ga0181517, IMG submission 119748) | Peatland microbial communities from MTU Mesocosm Facility, Houghton, MI, USA - PEATcosm2014_Bin01_30_metaG | ecosystem: Environmental > Terrestrial > Soil > Wetlands > Peat | place... | reverse complement strand
GAAGATCTTCAAGAACATGTCCAAGCGCGCGGCGACCATGCTCAAGGAAGACATGGAGTTCATGGGGCCGGTGAGGATCAAGGACGTCGAGGAAGCCCAGCAGAAGATCGTGTCCATCATCCGTCACCTCGAGGAGACCGGCGAGATCATCATATCCCGCGGCGAGGGCGACGAGCTCGTCCAGTAGGGAGCGGGGGCTCAGGCCCCGTCGTAGCCCAGGACCTCCCTCTCGAGCGCGCCCTTGTAAGCCAGCAGCTCCAGGAGGAGGCTTCTCTCGCGCGCCGGGGTGTCGGGCCGGTCGAGGCGCTGGGCCACGATCTTGCCGAAGGTCGCGAAGTCAGTGACGCCGGGGAGGGGCGGCAGCTGCAGCCGGCCCGCGCAGAAGGCGCGCCACCTAGCCCTTTCGCGGTCGCCCAGCGTCCCCGGGAAATTCCGCGCGTAGAGGCGCCGAAGCAGCTGCGCGGGCCTCTCGTCCGCGAACTTCATGCGGTAGAGGGCCGCCTTGGCGGAAGCCGCGCCTTCTCCGGCCAGGCGCTCGTGGACGTCCGCGAAGGCCCTGACGTCCTCCTCGGGGAAGAAGCCGCCGGTATAGATGCGGAGCTCGGGGTCCTCGCCGTCCTCGGCGCCCTTGAGACCGCCCGGCGCCGGGGTCTCCCGGGACTCGAACACCGCCGCCATCTTCTGCAGGAGCTCCGGTTCCCTCTTTATCACCTCGAGGTGCGCGAGGCACTCGGCCCGGTCTATGCCGAGCCTCGTCGCCGCGGAGTCGCTCAGGGTGCCCATGGGAGCGAGGAAGGGGCAACGGTTCAGGCGGATGCGCGCCAGCGGGACGCGCTCTTCGTCCAGCTCGGCCTTCTTGGTGAATACGCGCCTGCGAAGCTCCTCGACGCCGAGCCCGATCACGGTGGAGGGGTCGAAGCGGAGGTCGATCGCGATGAGCTGGTTGCGGTTCTCGGGGTCGATCGCGAGAGGCGCCGCGAGGGTCGTGCAGCCCCTCGGGGAGGTGTAGCCCGCGGCCGAGTGCACGAGGGGCGTGCGCTCGACGAGGTCCACGAGGGGCCGCAGGGAATCGCGGGTCCTGTGCGTCCAATACCACTCGTAGAGCTTGGGCTGGCGGGAGCGCAGGAGCCTGGCGAGGTCGATCGTCGCGAGCACATCGTGCATCGCGTCGTGGGCCGACTCGTGGGCGATGCCGTTCGCTCGGGCGAGGGCGACTAGGGTGAAGATGGGCCTGCCCTCCTCGTCCTCGGGCCAGACGATGCCCTCGGGCCTGAGGTCGCGCGCGGCGCGCATCAGGTCGATCAGGTCCCAGCGGCTGTTGCCGTTGCGCCACTCGCGCTCGTAGGGGTCGAACAGGTTGCGGTACAGGAGACTCCGCACGAACTCGTCGTCGAACTGGAGGGAGTTGAAGCCCGCGGAGGTCGTGCCGGGAGCGAGCATCGCGGAGTGGAGGGCCTTCGCGAACTCGTAGTCGCCGAGGCCCGCCTCGGAGGCATACTGCGGCGTGATCCCGTGGACGAGGCAGGAGAGGGGGCTGGGCAGGTAGTCGGGGGTGGGTTTGCAATAGAGGAGGGTCTTCTCCCCCAGCGGCGCGAGGTCCTCGTCGGTCCGCACGGCCGCGAACTGGGCGATGCGGTCGCAGCGCGGCTCGAGGCCGAAGGTCTCGAGGTCGTACCACAGGATCGAGGGCGCCATGGCCCATGATAGCACGGCTCAGTAGGACTGCTCTATCGTTCGTATCAGGTTGAAGAAGAGGCGGTTGACTGGAGTGGGCACGCCGACCTCCTCGCCGAGGGAGATCACCGTCCCGGCGAAAGCCTCCACCTCCGTCTTGCGCCGAGCCTCGACGTCCTGGAGCATGGAGGTCTTCGCGTCGGGCAGGAGTCCGAGCAGCGTGGCGTACCACGAGTCGAGGTCGGCCTCGGTCAGCCCGGTCCCCTTGGCCCGCGATATCTCGATGAGCTCCCGCATCGCCCCGTACATCGTCTCCTTGGCCTCGCTCAGGCGCTGGAAGACGCCGTAGGGCGCGCGGAGCACGGCGGAGGCCTGGTTGATGCCGACGTTGATCATGAATTTGTACCAGAGCGAGCGGACCATATCCTCGGGCACGACGTAGCCGAGCCCGCAGTCGTCGAAGAACGAGGCGATGCGCGACACCCGCTCGCTCCAGGCCCCCGCTCGGTTCCGCGCGTCGCCGAAATGGATCTTCCCGGCCGCCGAAAAGGTCGTCGCGTTCCCCTCCCGCACGGCGTCGATGCCGAGGATCATCGCGTAGGGCACCTTCTCCCGCCCGAAGGCCGCGGCGAGCTCGTCTTCGCTGGAGAGGCCGTTGAGGAGGGACAGAACGAGGCTACCCGGGCCGACGAAGGGGGCCATGCCCGAGATGGCGGACGCGAGCTGCTGGTTCTTGACCGCGAGAATGACGAGGTCGGGTTCCTTTCCGCTCGCCGGCGGAATCTCGGCCGGCGCAAGGGGAAAGTCGAAGCGACGGCCGTTGACGACGAAGCCCTCGGCCGCGTAGCGCGCGGCGCGCGGACGATCGGCGAGCACACGAAGCGATCCGCGCCCGCTCGATTGGATTTTCGAGGCGACGGCCGCGCCCACCGCGCCGGCGCCCACGATCAGTACCGAGCTGATCTCCCCCACGTCTCCCTCCCCCTCGCGGCTACCGCCGCGAAGGGCCGCGAGCGGACACTTTATACGATAGGCTCGGTCCCTTCAAGCGGCGCGGGTGCCCTACCTCCGCTCCCATTGCCGCGAAAAGGCCTTCCATGCGACTCTCTGGATATGAGAATCTCCGCAGGCGCCGGTGAGTCGTGAGTATTGCCCGCGTTGCCGCAGGCCGCGGGTCGCATGCCTCTGCCCGGCGGAGCCTCCGATAGCGACGAAGTCGCGCATCGTCCTACTCACCCACCCCAAGGAATACCGGCGCCAGAAGACCGGCACGGGCAGACTCGCCGTCCTCAATCTCGCGAACTGCGAGATACGCCCGGGCATAGCCTTCGACGGCGATCCCCGCGTCCGGGAGCTCAGGGAGGATCCCGCGAACCGCTGCTTCCTCCTGTACCCGAGCCCCGCCGCGATCGTCTTGGACGCCGCCGGCGCGGTCGGTCTCGGCCTCGCCGGGAGCGGACCCGCGGAAAGAAGGATCGTCGTGTTCCTGATAGACTCGACCTGGGCCTGCTCCCGGTCGGTCCTGCGCGAGAGCCCCGGGATCTCGAGCCTGACGCGCATCCGGCTCGAGCCGAGCGAGCCGAGCCGCTGGAGGATCAAGAGGCAGCCCCGGCCTCACTGCCTTTCCACGGTGGAGGCGATCCACGCCCTGCTCTGCGCCCTGGAGGCCGCGGGCCTCGAGAGCTACCCCGACAAGCGCAGGCTCCTCGACGCCTTCGCCGCGATGCAGGATTACCAGATCGCCAGGGTCCGGGCCGGGGGAGCGCCGAGGCTCATGCGCCTCTAGCGAGAGGCCATCGCAGCGTCGCGAGCTCCGCCCGCAGATCCTCGAGGTAGGAGGGCTCGATCGGGTACTTCACCCGGACGGAATTCTCCTTGCCCTCCTTCCGGTCGCTCATCCCGCACTCGATCCCCGCCTCTCCGTCGTAGACGAAGGCGATCGACAGATCGTCCCCCGCGCCCAGGAAATCCGCCCTTCCGGCCCGGCGGCTCAGGACCTCCCTGATGTCGACCAGGAAGGACAGGATCGAGCCCAGCTTAAGCGTCGCGGTCTTGTTGACTCTGAATCCGTTGCTCTCGACGATGATGTCGCATTCGGCCTCGTCCTCGTCCGGCTCGGAGGCCCCGTCAGGGACGAAGGCCGAGTCGCTCACGATCTTGACGAGCCCGCTTTCCCCCCTGAGCGAAAACGAGTTGGCTTTGATCTCCATTTCTCTCTCCCGGGCGCGAAAACTTTATTACTATATTTCCTGCCGTGAACCATAAGCCGGCTTCGGGCCGGCGTCAAGCGTCGACCGACGGTCCCGGGACGCGATCTTGCGCAAACCGCGCCCGAGGCCGCATTATCTTCCGGATTCCATGAAGAAGCACCTGGTGGTCGCCGGCAACATCGGAGCCGGCAAGTCGACCCTGGTCCGCCTCCTCTCGGGGCGCCTCGGATTCCGCCCCTACTACGAGCCGGCGGCCGAGAACCCCTACCTCGAGGACTTCTATCGGGACATGGCTTCCTGGGCCTTCCACTCCCAGCTCTACTTCCTGGGCTACCGGCTCCGCTCGCACCGGGAGCTGATGGAGGACCCGCATCCCGTCGTCCAGGACCGATCCCTCTACGAGGATGCCGAGGTCTTCGCCCGCAATCTCTACGAGCGGGGCGCGATGAGCGAGCGCGACTGGCTCAGCTACAGTGGCCTGTACAGGGCGGTGGCCGGGCTCCTGCCCGCGCCCGATCTCGTCATATACATCAGGGCCTCGATCGCCACGCTCAAGACGCGCATCGCGAGGCGCGGTCGCGGCTTCGAGGCGGCCATCCCCGACGAGTACCTCGAGAGCCTCAATGGGCTCTACGAGTCCTGGATCGAGGGCTTCGACCTCGCCCCGATCCTGATCGTGCCCGGCGACGATCTCGATTTCGTGGCCGAGTCCCGCGACCTCGAGGCGATCGCGGCGACCGTCGAGGACCGGCTGCGGGACAGGCAGGGAAGCCTCTTCCCCTTCGGGATGTAGCCGTCCCGCCGGGCGGGGGGCATTTGCCTCGGAGCCCGCGCTTCAGTAGCTTCATATCCAAGACTAAAAGGAGGAAGCATGGCCACTGTTACCCTGAGGGGAAATCAGGTTCATACCGTCGGAGAGCTGCCCAAGGTCGGGTCCAAGGCGCCCGAATTCAAACTGACGAAGGGAGACCTCTCGGATGTCGCGCTCGCGGACTTCTCGGGCAAGGTGAGAATCCTCAACATCGTGCCCAGCCTCGACACCTCTACCTGCGCCCTGTCCGCCAAGAGATTCAACGAGGAGATCAAGAAGCTCGGCGGAGCGACCGTGCTCAACATCAGCAGGGACCTGCCCTTCGCGCAGGCCCGCTTCTGCAAGGCCGAGGGCGTCGACGCTGTGGTGCCCCTGTCGGAGTTGCGCGACCGGTCCTTCGGGGCGGCCTACGGCGCCGAGCTGAAGGACGGTCCGCTCGCGGGCCTCCTCTCGCGCGCCGTCGTCGTGGTCGACGCGGCGGGAGTCGTCACCTACACGCAGCAGGTCCCGGAGATCACCACGGAGCCGGACTACGATTCGGCATTGGCGGCCGCGAGGAAGGCATTGGGGAAGTAGGGGCCGGCTATCTCCTGCCGACCAGGGCCCGCGCCACCTTGGCCCCCCTGCGCGTCAGCTCCGAAACGCTCGTCGCGGCCGCGGCCTCGGGACCGAAGCGGGAAGCCTCCGGCGCGTATCCGCGAATGGCTTCGAGCTCGTCCCCATCCAGGGCCTCGGCCAGGAACTCCACCCTGAGGGCGGAGAGACCGGCTTCGCCTTCCGAGGCCGCGTCGACCAACCAGTTCACCAAGTGGGCGTTATTGGCGTGGCCATTGTGGTCGATGTGCCGGCCCCGGACGCGCTGCGAGAAGACGGGAACCGGCTCGGCGGCTTCAGGGATACCGAAATCGAAGCCGGGCACGGGGTGGGGATCGCCCGGGTTCGGCGGCGCCTGCCCGAGGACGCTCGCGGGTCTCAGGGGTCGCCTCGCCGCGATGTCGACGACGAGGTAGGCGTAGACCGCGCGGACGAGGCTCGTGCCGTCGAGCCTCCGCATCTCGATGTCGCGCAGCGCGAAGAGTTTGCTGATCCCCGCCGGCCAGGTCCTGACGATCACGCGCTCGCCGTTCCGGGGCAGCTCGTCCGCGCGGAGGTCGAGGCGCGAAAGCATCCAGGTCCAGCCCTTCGCGTGGAGGTCCTCCATGCCGAAGCCCAGGCCCGCCGCGCTGACGCCCGCGGCCTCCTGGAGGAAATTGACGAGGGCGAAGGCGCGCAGCGGGCCGCCGTAGCCGCAATCGTAGCCGTGGATTTCGAACTCGAGCGTCGTATGGAGAGTATCGTTCATCGCGCCCTCTAATCCGCGGTCAGGTAGGCGTGGGTGTCTGCGAGGCGGTCCGGGATCGCGATGCCCTGGGGGCACTTGGTCAGGCATTCGCCGCAACCGGCGCAGGAATCCGCGCCGCGCCCGGCGGAGAGATAGGCGCTCTTGTACCAATGGGCGCTGCCCTTCCGCGCATCGAACATGGAAGCCGCGTTGTACAGGCCGAACAGCTCGGGTATGGGCAGGCCTCTCGGGCAGGGCTGGCAGTATCCGCAGGTAGTGCAGGGCACGCGCTCCCGCTCCCTATAGATCCTGCGGGCCTCGTCGAGGATCGCGCGCTCGTCCCGGGTGAGCGAGTTGGCGGGAGCGGACGAGGCGACCGCCGCGTTCTCCCACACCTGGTTTGCATTGCCCATGCCGGACAGCACGAGCGAGACTTCCTGGCGGTCCAGAGCGAAGCGCAGGGCCCATTCGTAGGGGAGGCGCGGAGTCGGATAGGCGCCGAGCGCCTTCAAGACCTGGGGGGGCGGCGAGGCGAGGGCCCCGCCGCGCAGAGGCTCCATCACGACGACTCCGAGCTCTCGCTCAGCCGCGTAGGCGAGCCCTTCCTCCCCGGCTTGGAAGCTTCTGTCGATGTAATTGAATTGTATCTGGCAGAATTCCCATCCGTCGTAGCCGTCGATTATCCGCTTGAACGATTCCAAGGAGTCGTGGAAGGAGAAGCCGATATGCCGTATCCTGCCCGAGGCCTTCGCGCGCTCGAGGGCGGGCAGGGCGCCCAGCTCAACGATCCTCGCCCAGCGCTCGCTCCCGAGACCGTGGAGCAGGTAGAAATCGATATGATCGGTCCCGAGCCTCTCGAGCTGCTCGTCGAGGAAGCGGTCCCAGTCCGACCTCTCCTTGACCATCCACACCGGGCTCTTGGTGGCGAGGTAGAACTCGTCGCGCTTGCCCGAGCGCGCCAGGGCGGCCCCGAGGGCCTTCTCGCTCGCCTGCCGGTGGTAGACGTAGGCCGTGTCGAGGTAGTTGATCCCGGCCTCCCCGGCGGCGGCGAGCATGGCGTCGAGGGCGGCCTGGTCTATGGCGGCATCCTCGCCGCCCTGGACGGGCAGGCGCATGCAGCCCAGCCCCAGGGCCGACACCTCGACATCGTCGATGAGGGGGAATCTACGGTATTGCATGGGAGATACTCTATATCAAGGCCGAGGCTTCGTGAAGCGCTCGCCGACGGCTGGGCGCCGTCAAGGTCCCCGGCGCCGGCCCTCGCGCGCCGCCCCCGCCTCGATGAGCTCGCGCCTGAAGTCCACGGCATCCTCGCGCACGGAATCGATGATCTCCTCGGATCTGAGAAAGTCCCCCGTCCTGATTCCCCGCAGCGCGGGCCTGCGGTATAGGGCTATCCTCTCGTCCCTGGCCCGCTCCTCCATGATCACCTTCCCCATGATCGAGAAGACGTGGATGAGGGTCTCGACGGGGCCGGGGGCCTTGGCCTCGGCATGAGAAGCTTCCCCGCTCACGTCGACCGCGATCACGAAGTCGGCGAGACCGTCGAGATGCTCGAAGGGTACGGGATTCACGACGCCGCCGTCGACCAGGACGCGCCCGCCCAGCTCGTAGGGCTGGAAGACGCCCGGGATCGATATGCTGGCCCTGACCGCCTGCGCGATATCGCCCGAGGAGAAGACGACCTCTTCTCCCTTCCAGAAGTCGGTGGCAACCACCCTCAAGGGGATGGGCAGGTCCTCGAAGCGCTTTACCGGGAGAATCTCGCGGACCCACTCCTCGATCTTTCTCCCCTTTATGCCGAAGGCCCCCTTGAGCGAGGGCGCGTCCAGGAACCTGGGAATGTCGCGGAGCGTGATGCCCTTCGCCAGGTCGCGCAGGCCGGCGCCGCTCATGCCGCCTGCGTAAAGGGCCCCCAGGAGGGCGCCGATGCTCGAGCCGGCGATCGCGCTCGCCTCGACGCCCAGCTCGTCGAGGACTTCGAGGTAGGCGATGTGGGCGAGACCCCGCGCTCCGCCCGAGCCGAGGGCGAGTCCGACTCTCAGGCGGACCCTCCCCCGCCGAGCCTATCGCGGGCGAATCGCTCGAGGACGGGCCGGAGCGCAGGATTCGCGGCGGCGTCGGTCAGGATCGCCTCGAGATAGCCCGCGGGATCCCCCGTATCGAGCCGGAGGCCGGAAGCCCGCTTGAAGGCGACTTTGCCCTCCGCGATGAGTCGGCCGATGGCGTAGGCGTGGAAGTACTCGCCCCCCTCGTGCTTCCTCCAGCCCTCCTCGACGAGGTCGAAGAATTCGGGCGTGTAGAGGTAGCGGCCGATCGACACCTCGTGGCTCGGCTCGGTCCCCCTGGCCGGCTTCTCGACGAAGGAGCTTACCGAGACGCCGTCGGACCCGGGCCCGACGACCCCGTAGCGGGACACGTCCCCCGGCTCGAGGACGGTCGCGAGGATGGACTTGCCCGTTTCCTCGTAGAGATCGATGAGCTGCCGCGAGAGGGGAGGAGTCCCGATGTGGAGATCGTCCGGATAGGCTACGACGCATGGCTCGCCGCAGAGGAGGCTCTTCGCCTGGAGGAGGGCGTGGCCCGTGCCGAGCATCTCGGCCTGACGCACGAAGCTCACCCTGGCCCGGCTGGCCGCGACGAGGGCGAGCTTGTCGGCCCGGCCTTCGCGGCGGAAGACTTCCTCGAGCTCGATCTCCCTGTCGAAGTAGTCCTCGAGCGCCTTCTTGCGGCGGGAGGAGACGACGACTATCTCGTCGATGCCGGAGGCGAGGAATTCATCGACGATGAAGGCTATCGAAGGCTTGGTGCCGACGGGAAGGAGCTCCTTGGGGACTGTCTTCGTGACGGGCAGGAATCGCGTGCCGTAGCCCGCGGCGATGATGACGCCTCTCATCTTCGCGACAGCGCGAGCCGCGCCTCCTCGGCCCCGGCCCTCGCGCGCAGCAGCAGGACTCCGCGACGGACCTCGGCTTCGCATCCCTCGGCCTCTATGGCGAAGCCGCGCGGGAACTGGAGCTCGGGGACGAAGATCTCGGTCGGCGCGGCGATCGACGGGTCGGGGCGATACCGGAAGAGGAAGCGCCCCCGCCTCGCGTCGAAGCGCATCTCGAGGATCTCCCCGGCGGTGGCGCGCGCGTAGGGACGCACGAAGCCGCGGAGAGCGCGGCCGCCCGAGTCCTCGCCGTCGCCGGTCTCCGTCCGGCCGGCCTCGAGGTCGTCCCGGCAGAATATCGAGAGGTCCTCCGTGTTCCACAGGTCGCCGCGACTGTGGCGGTTGCCCGCCGCGTAGTTCCAGATGGTCGAGTCGAGGAGACTGGCGTCCACCGCGTCGTAATAGGCTGAGAGAGCCTTCACGTGGACGCGATAGTCGCCCGAGCGATAGGCCTTCGCGCCGTCGAGATCGAAGGGAAGGCCGAACTCCCCGAGGAGGGTCGGCGCTCCGGCCATCTTCCGCGCGCTCCAATTCTTGAGCTCCACGAGCGCCTCGAGGAAGTAGCGCCTGACGCGCCCGAATCCCAGCACGATCCTACCGCGCCGCGCGTCGTAGGCCGCGAAGCCCAGCCAGCGCTTGGTGACGAGGGTCAGGTCGTCGTACCAATGCGTCGCGTCGACGACCGGCCCTCCGTCCGCCGGTTCCCAGGTCGGCCTGTCCGCGTTTGGCACTCCCTCGACGAAGAGGACGAAGCGCCGGGCGCCCTCCGCCGCGCAGACCCCTCGATCGAAGCGCAGGATGAAGGGCTTCAGGAAGTCGCGCGTGAAATCGACGCCCATGCCGCCGCGGCGCGCGAAATGGCCCGGCCGCGCGAGGACAGGATATCCGCCGGGGACGCTGTCCCAGACGCCGGCGCGTCGCCAGACGCAGTCCACGCCGTCCTTCCAGGCCCGCATGCCTTCGGCGCCGAGTCGCGCCGTCCCTACCCGCCTGCGGGCGAGGCCCCGTATCCCGAAGACGGCGACGTCGACCGGATACCCAGACCCTGCGAGCATGCCCTCCCACGGGCTGGGCGTCGTCCCGAGGGAGGTCATGGTCCCGGCCCTCTCGAGGCTCTCCGCCCCGATGAAGCCCGCGCTCGGCTCGTTGAGGCTGTCGAAGCCGACGACATGGGGGAAGCGCGACAGCCGCTCGGCGACTTTGGCCATGGCCGCGACGTAGTGCGCCTGCAGGAAGTCCTGCATGGAATCGCCCCCGCGGGCGATGCCGTCGGGGCCGAAGCCGACGGGGCCGATGCCGGGCGCGAAGGTGTCGCCGGCGAAGAAGAGGGTCCACATCGTCGCGCAGGCGAGACGGTCGAAGTTGGAAATCCAGCTCATTCGGGGATAGTCGGCCCCCATCTCCTGGTTGATGTGGGCGGCGCCGGATGCGTACAGGCGCTCGGGCTCGAAGCCGGCCGCCTCGAGGGTCCAGATCGGGGCTCCGTCCCCGCCCGTCCAGCGGCTCCAGGCGTCCTGGTGCGGATCGACGAAAAGAGCGAGTCCGTGCTCCCCCGCCTTGGCGGCGATGCGCTCGACGTAGTCGAGGTACTCCTCGTCGTAGATCCCCGGGCCGTCGTGCTCGACCGCCTCCCAGGCCACGAGGAGGCGGTGGAACTCGAGGCCCCAGCGCTTCAGGCGCGAGAAATGCGAGTCGGCCTCCTCGAGGGGGAAGGGCCTGCCGACGAAGGAGACGCCTTTTCGGTCGTAGAATCCCTCCTTAAGGCGGGTGTCCCCGTCGGGCCTCGTCGGCACTTTGCAGTCGCCGCCGAGGTTGGCGCCGCGAAGTACGAGGCGTCGACCCTCCTTGTCCAACCAATGATCGCCGCTTACTATCATGACTAGCTCCGATCGATGGCTCATTGTAGCCTTTCAGCCCAAGGTCGGAAAGAGCCAATATTGAAGGCGACGGAGGCAGCATGGAGCAGGGCATCGAGGGCAAGGCTCTCTACGACGACGGTGATCACAAGTTCATATGGCTCGGGACCGACGACGACTTCCGCAAGGGGGTGGTCCAGACCATGCAGTACCTCGTCATCGACAAGAATCGGGGCTGGCTCCTCGATCCGGGCGGAGTCCATCTCTTCTCGAGGGTGGTCGCCGGCGTCAGCCGCTACATCTCCCTCGACCGGATAGACGGGATCTTCTTCTCTCACCAGGATCCCGACGTCTCCTCGGGCATTGCCCTTTGGCTCGGCGTCACGCAGGCCAAGGTTTGGATTTCCTCCCTCTGGGTGCGCTTCCTGCCGCATTTCGGCATCGTCGACCTCTCCCGGGTATCCGCGATCGAGGAATGCCGGGACCACGCCCTCGCCCTCCCTTCGGGGACGAGGCTGCGCTTCGTGCCGACTCACTTCATGCACTCGCCGGGCGCCTGGTCCGTCTTTGACGAGAAGTCCCGGATACTCTTCTCGGGCGACGTCGGCACGGCCGTCTTTCCCGAGGGCGGAGAGAGGCTCTTCATCGACGACTTCCCCTCGGCCCTCCCCTACGTCGAGGGTTTCCACAAGCGCTACATGGCCGCCAACGCGGCGACGAGGCGATGGGTGGAGATCGTCAGGCGTCTCGAGCCGCAGATGATCGCCCCGCAGCACGGCGGCGTGTACCGGGGGCCGGGCGTCGGGGCCTTCCTAGCCTGGCTCGCGGGGCTGCGTTGCGGAGTCGACTTGATCGACGAGATATTCGGGGAGTGAGCGATGGACCAATCGATCGAAGAGACGCTGGGCAACTATCGCGACGCGATGGACCGCTTCGCGGTGGGCTACAACAAATCCGTGGTCCTGTCGACGGTGACCGACCGGACGCTCAAGATCCTCGACGCCTCGATCGAGGGCGTGCACTCCTCCCTGAGCACCGTGGTCTCCGCCTTCGAGGAGATTCGCGCGACGAGCCAGAGCACGGCTGAGAACGCGGAGAGGATCGACGGGATGATGTCCGGGATCCTCGTGAAGAACGCGGGGATGGACGGCGCGGTGGGCCAGAGGATGGACGAGGTCGACCGGGCGGCCGGAGAGGCGAGGACCATCTCCTCCCTGTTCGACGAGCTGCGCGCGAAGGCCGGGAGCATAGCGGGCGTAGCCCTGTCGATACGGGACGTCTCGGATCGGACGAACATCCTCGCGATCAACGCGTCCATCGAGTCCGCCCGCGCGGGCTCCGTGGGTAAGGGCTTCCGGATAATCGCGAACGAAGTGCGCAACCTCGCCGGCCAGACGGGCGACTTCGCCAAGCAGATCGAGGGGACGATCGGCGAGTTCTCGCGCGCGGTGGGCCAGATCGACTCGGCGATGAAAGACTTCACGGCCCTGCTCGAGCGCTTCCGCACATCCTTCGCGGACGTGCTCGCCAACTTCCAGGAGAACGCCAAGGGCATCGACGGCGCCAGCCAGCTCCTATCGCAGATATCGGGCTCCATCAGGGAGGAGACCCTCGCCCTGACCGAGGGGCTGGGCTCCCTCGAGACGATCTCGACCAGCATGAAGGACACGCAGGCCGTGTTCGGCGCCCTCTCGACGAGCTACAGCTTCCTCGACGGTCTCCTGACAAGGCGCTCGTGAAGGAAGGGGGCGGGGCCGCGCTCGCGGTCATCACCGACGACCGCTTCGGCGACACGGTCATAGAGCGCTCAGTCCTCGGGCCTGCCGGCGTCGAGCTCGAGGTCGCGAAGTGCCGCAGCTCCGCGGAGGTCGCGGCGGCGGGCCGCGCGGCGGACGCCCTCCTCGTCAACATGGCGACGGTCGACGCGGCCGCGATCGAGTCCCTCGAGCGATGCCGCGTCATAGCCCGGTACGGCGTCGGCCTCGACAACGTCGACCTCGATGCCGCGGGACGCCGCGGCATAGCCGTCGCCAACGTACCCGGCTACTGCGACCGCGAGGTCGCCGAGCACGCCCTGGGCCTCATCCTCTCCTGCGCGCGGGGCATAGCCCGGCGCGACCGGGCAGTCCGCGAGGGCGCCTGGAACGTGGCCGCGCCGGGGCGGCGGGTCTCGGGCTCCACGCTCGGCATCCTGGGCTTCGGAGGCACAGCCAAGGCCCTCGCCCGCGCGGCGCTCGGGCTCGGATTCGACGCGATCCTCGTCTGGAGCCCGAGGATCAGCGCCGAGCGCGTCGATGCGGCGATCGGCGGAGCGGCGGCCGCCCTCGGAGCGGTCGTTCGGCCCGCGGCCTTCGACGAGGTCTTCATCCGGTCCGACTGGGTCTCCATCCACCTGCCGCTGAAGCCTCAAACGCGGGGCATCGTGGGCGCGCGCGAGCTCGGGCTCATGAAGCGGGACGCGACTGTAATCAACACCTCGCGCGGGGCGGTCCTGGACGAAGAGGCCCTCGTCGACGCCCTTTCGGAGGCCAGGATGGCCGGTGCGGGGCTCGACGTGTTCACCGCCGAGCCCCTGCCGCAGGGCAGCAGACTGCGCTCGCTGCCGGGAGTCGTCCTCACCGACCACTCGGCCTACGCTTCCCGGGAGTCGGTGGCGGACCTGCGCCGGAGAACGGCCGAGAACGCGCTGGCCGAGCTGCGAAGATGCGGGGTCGTCCGCTAGTCCGCGAGCGATACCCCTATTCCGGATTCGCCACCTGGAGCACCGATACGACCTTGCCGTCCCGGTTCGCGGCTTTCGTCGGATTGAGCGGGTCCGGCAGCTCCTCGCCGCGATACACGAAGGTGTAATAGTGCCTGCCCGGCGGGAGGGGGAGGTCGAGCCGGTATATGCCGGGGCTCGTCTCGGGCATCTCGTGGATGAAGGGGTCCCAATTGTCGAAATCGCCGCAGACTGTCACCGCCTCGCCGCTGGCGCCGCGGAAAATGAAGCGGGCGGTTCGACCGTCCTCGTCGAGGAGTCGGTACACGCCGAGGCGGAGGTCGCTCAGATAGGGAATCCGGGCGACCGAGACCTCGATCCCGGTCGCGGCATCGGCCTGCCGCTCGGGATTCGAGGGATCGAGGGTCCACACGCCGTCGACGACGATGCGGTACTCGAGCGGCTCGGTCCTCTTCAGGGGTATCGGGTAGGCCAGGACGAGGACCCCCTGCCGGTTGCGCTCGAAGGGGTGCAGAGTCGCGAAGCCCTCGTGCGCGAAGGCCGCGGCGACCGATCGATAGGGACCCAGGACCGAGAGGATGAGCTCGCCCTCGAGGACCTCCGGGGCCTTCGCGGTCCGGAGACCGGCGAGCTCGAGATGCAGGGTCAGGGACTCGATGACGCGGCCTGCCGGCCTGGCTTGCGGGAAGGTCGCCCGCGCCTCCTGGGCCCGCATCGAGGAGATTCCGAGGGCCATGGCGGCCGCGACGGCGAGGCATCGTGCGAAGGTCACGGCTACAATATCGGCGCGGCCCCGGCCCCGCCTCAAGCCACTTTCGAAAATATGCGATTCCCGGCAGATCGGGAGGCCCGGTCGGCCTCGGAATCGCCGCTTCCGATAGTGGCAATTCACTTCACTAACGCGCGATTCATCCGTTAATATGGATAAGGACATCCATGCCGAAGATTCAGGACATTGAACGATTCAAGCGCGACCTCGCCGCACTGGCCAAGGAGGCCGAGGTCCTCGAGCGTTGGGGCGAAAAGCCCGATGTCATAGCTCCCCCAGAAGGCGCCGCCGCGACCGGCGAGTCCGAGCCGCCTCCCCTCGACGACCGCGTCGCCGAAGGACAGGAGGGGATGCCCCCCGATTTCGCCGCCTTGCTCGAAGACCTTCCCCTCGATCGCGAGGAGGGCGCCGGCCCCGTCGACGAGGACATCGCCGCCCTCTTGGAATCCGCCGAGAGCGAAGAAGGCATTCCCGGGTCCGTCGAGATGCCCGACCTCGAATCGATCCCCGATTTCGGGACAGAGCCCGAAGTCGCCGGCGCGCCGAGCGCGATCGAAGGCTCGCCGGCCTTTCCCGAGCCCGACGAGCCGGCCGAAGTCGAGAGCCCCGATTTCGCGATGCCCGATTTCGACGAGCAGTCCCCCGATGGAGAGGTGCGGCCGGCCGAATCCGTCGCGGAATCCGCCGAAGGCGACGAGGCCCTCGAGGCCTCCCCCCCCGGAGAAGAGCTCCTGGAGCCCGTCACGGAGACGACACCGGAAGGCCTTCTGGCCGAAGGCGCGGGAGAGGAGGTCGAGGATTTCTCCATTCCTGATTTCTCCCTCGCCGAGGAAGAGCCGGCGGCGGATGCGTCCGGACAGAGTCCCGAGCCCCTCGGCGAGGACTTTTCGATACCCGACCTGGGATCCGTGGAAGAGGCCGCGAGGGAGCCCGAGACGGCCGGGCCCGAAGAGTCCTTGAGCCTCGGGACCTCGGAGCCGGGCGAGGACGCCTTCGAGACTTTCAGCTTCGAGGAACCCGGCGAAAGCGGGGGCTTCGGCGAGGCCTTCGAAGACCGGGGCCCGGCCTCCGCCCTCGGCCGCGGGACGGGGCGCGATCTCGATTCGGAGATCGCGGCCCTGAGCGAGGAAGCCCCGGTAGCCGACACCTTCAAGATAGACCAGGACTGGGGCGGATTCGGCTCGGTCGGCGCGGAGGCCGAGGGATCCTCGACCCTGCGCGAGCCGCCGCCCAAGGCAAAGGCTCCTCTCGTCCGCGCGCCCGAGGAGAAATTCAAGCCGGTCAGACTCACCGAGGCGCAGGTCGACCGGCTCCAGGATTCCCTACTCTCCTTCCCGCTCAACCTGAGGATCGCCGTCGAGGACATACTCGCGAACGAGCGCGGCAGCGAGGCGCAGCAGTCGAAGGTGGCTTGGGCCCTCGTCGACGGACTGCCCGCGGAGGAAGTCGCGGTCATCGCGGGCCGCATCCTCAAGCGGCACATACCGATCCCGAAGGGCAGGGAGAAGCGTACCGGCGCCGCCTTGGAGGCCGAGAAGGGGACACTGGCCTACGCCTTCGTCCACACCATCCTGCCCGTCTTCAGGATCGGCCTGGTCGTCCTCGCCGCGGCGGCGGCTCTCGGCTACCTCGGCTGGCGATACATTTACGTCCCCCTCGCCGCCGACTCCCTGTATCGGACCGGCTATCAGCGGATAGCGGACGACCGATATCCCGAGGCCGAGACGGACTTCGAGAAGGCGACCCAGATGCGGGAATTCGTCCCCTGGTACTACCGTTACGCCGAAGCCTACGCCGCCAAGCGCCAATACATACTCGCCGAGAAGAAGTACGCTTCGCTGATCGTGGCTCATCCCAAGGAGAAGGAAGGCATCCTGGCATGGGCGAGACTCGAGAAGGAGCAGCTCAAGTTCGAGGAAGCGGTCGAAGTCCTCAAGGGGGCGCCGCGAAGCGCGAAGGCGGACGCGGCTCGGGGGATGACCGGCCTCCTGTCCTGGGACTACTTCAACGAGGCGGGTCTCCTCCTCTTGGGCGACGTCTACCTCGACTGGGCCGACGAGGCCCCGGCCAGGTACGAGGACGCCCGGAGGACCTATGCCACCCTGATCGAGCGCTACGGCGACAAGGACGTCTACCTCGAGCGAATGCTCCTGTATTTCATCCGCGTCGATCGCCTCGCGGAAGTCCTCCCTCTCAAGTCCCACTTCCTGGCAGATCCGAAGAGGGAGGCCCTGAGCGCGGAGGTCCTCGCCGAGCTCGGCGGCTACCTCCTGGACAAGGACATGATCGACGACGTCCGGGACATACTCCTGACCGCCGCGAAGAAGGACCCCGCCGTCCCCGAATCGCACTACAATCTCGCCCGCTATTTCAATCGGATGGGCGACCCGACCGAGGAGCGGAAGGCTCTGGACAACGCCGTACAGGCCTTCTCCGTCCTTCCGGGCTTCGGCGGCAGGCGGGCGGGCATGTATATCGACAGCCTCATCTGGCGCGCCAGGTTCCTCGTCCGGGCGAAGGAGTGGCTCGGGGCGGAGCGCGACTACGCGACGGCGGCGGCGGAGTACGAGAAGGCCCTCGAGCTAAGGCGCGTGAAGATGGGCTCCCGCTTCGGGGAGGCCTACGCGGGCCTCGCCGACGTCGCCTACCTGCAACGCGACGACTTGGCCTCGGCCCTCGCCCTCTACGACCGGGCGGCGGCCAACGGCTACGTCACCGCCGACACGAGCTACAAGACCGGCAACATCCTCTATCGCAGCGGGCGCTACCGGGAATCGCTCGAGCGATTCTTCCAGGCCGGGGCGGAAGGCGCGACGAGTCCCTATCTGGACTACGCTTTCGGATCGGCCCTCTATGCGCGCGACGACCTATTCTCGGCCGAGGCCTATTACCGCAAGGCCTCGGCCGCGATGGAGAGAGAGCTGACCGATGTCGGGGATCCCGCTCCCCAGGAGAGGCCCTCCGAGGTCGATATCCTGAAGCTGTACATGAAATCGGAGAACAACCTGGGCGTCGCTCTCTACCGCTCCGCCGCCCGCTCGGGGGATGCGAGGCGCCGGAACGAGGCGATGACCGCGCTGACCCATTCGGTCAAGCTCTACGACGAGTTGGCGCAGGAGCCTTCCGCGTTGGAGGGCTCGGAACCGAAGGATCTCGGCCTCGAGAACATAAATACCCTCCTGGCGACCGGGAGGGGGGACAGGCTCCTTGTCTACACCGAGATCGAGAAGGACCTGCGCTTCCCGAAGCAGGGATAGGACTCGGGGTCGGGGACGCTCAGCGCCGCAGCGCGCCGAGGACGATCAGGATTGCCGCCGCGGCCAGCGCGACGCAGGCGCCGACGGTCAGCCAGGTCGCGCCGAGCCTGGCGGAGCGAAGGAGCTCCTCGCCGCTCTTCAGCGAGACGATGAGGCGCTTACCCCGCTCCGCGCCTTTGCGGATGCGAAGCGCGCCGCCGGCATCGCCGGCCTCGCCGAAGACGTAGCCCTGCCGTCCGACCGGAAAGCACTTCTCCTCGAAGCGGTAGCCGATCGTGCGACGGCCGCCCGAGCCCGCAAGGACGGCATTGAGGACGTAGGACCCGATGGTCCTCGCGCCCTCCCCCGGCTCGAACCTCGACATAGTCGTCTCGAGGTGGAATTCCGCCCCCGCAGGATCGACCTCGATCTTCCCCGAGCCGTCGTCGAGCGTAAAGGCGCAGCTACGTGAATTCGAGGACACGTTCTCCGTACCCCGGCGAGTCTGGGTCCGGCTCGAGCCGTCGGAGCTCGTCTCGACGTAGCTCTCCTCGTATTCCCTGACGACCTTCGTCTCGTAATGGACGCACTTGGTTCCGGTGAATTCCGCCTCGAGAGGCGAATCGCAGGAGACGGTCCCGGCGACTTCCACGTACTTCGCGAAGCTTCCGGCACCGATCTCCGAGGAGACGGCCTTGGCGTCGGCTCCGAGCTCGGAGGCCGCGACCTTCTCGGTGCCCGCGATGAGCACCGCCTTCCCGGCCATGACGCGGCCGACGATGAAAAGGGCGACGGCGACGAGCGCGAGTGCAATGGCGGCTATGATCATCGGAGCCTCCTAGGGCACGATTGTAATATAGCGGTAACGGGAAGGCAACAGCCGGACCGCCCGCGCCGTTCCCCAGGACCGGGCTCCCTGCTATACTCCTTCCCATGCTGAAGCATCGCTACCGCCGGACCATGCGTTTCTTCTCGGCGATCATGATCCGGGAGCTCTGGTGGGATTTGCTCCTGCCGAAGCTCGGCCTCGAGGCCCTCTCCCGTCGGACCAGGTCCGCTCGCATCCGCGGGATCGCCGCATCCTTCCGCGAGCTGGCGGCCGGGATGGGCGGAGTGATGATCAAAGTCGGCCAGTTCCTCTCCTCCCGGCTGGACATCCTGCCTGCCGAGATAACGGCGGAGCTGTCCGGCCTCCAGGACGAGGTGGGCGCCGAGACCTTCGAGGATATCCGCGATGTCGTCGAGGCGGAGTTCGGCCGGCCCCTGGCCGAGATGTTCGAGGACTTCGACCCCGCGCCGCTCGCCTCGGCCTCCATCGGGCAGGCTCATCGCGCCCGGCTGCGCCCCGACGGATCCGCGGCAGCCGAGCGAGGCTACGTCGTGGTGAAGATCCAGAGGCCGCGCATCTCGGACCTGGTCGAGACGGACCTCGCGGCGATCAGGGCGGCCGGGCTCTGGCTGCGGCGGCTGAAGACCGTGCGGAAGCACGCGAACGTGCCCGCCCTCATCGAGGAGTTCAGCCGCACGCTGTACGAGGAGATCGACTACCTGCACGAGGGCAAGAACGCCGAGCGCTTCGCCCGTAACTTCGCCTCCCGCCGGGACGTCGTCGTTCCGGCCGTGGTCTGGACGCATACGACACGGCGCGTGCTGACACTCGAGGACGTGGGCGCCATCAAGATCACGGACTACGCCGCGATCGAGGCGGCGGGAATCGACAGGGCCGCGGTCGCCGAGAGGCTCCTCGAAGTGTCCCTCAAGCAAGTCTTCAAGGACGGTTTCTTCCACGCCGACCCTCACCCGGGCAATCTCTTCGTCCGGCCCGCCGATCCCGCGTCTTCCGCGGGAGGATGGAAGCTCGTGTTCGTCGACTTCGGGATGGCGGGCACGATCTCGCCGGGGGCCTTCGCCGCTCTCCGCGAGGGGCTCCTCGCCATCGGCACGAAGGACGCGGCCCGCCTGGTCAGGGCCTTCGGCGATCTCCGCGTCCTGCTGCCGGACGCCGACCTCGATCTTCTCGAGCGGGCCTGCGCCAAGGTCCTCGACGCCCTCTGGGGCAAATCGACCCGTGACATGCTTGGCATGAGCGAGCGGCAGATCAAAGCCTTTTCGGACGAGTTCAGGGAGCTCCTCTACAGGATGCCCTTCCAGGTCCCCGAGGACCTCATCCTCCTGGGACGCGACATAGGAATACTTTCCGGAATGGCCTCGGGCCTCGATCCCGACTTCAGCGTCTGGAAGGGGCTCTCTCTCTATGTCCGACGCCTGATGCGGGAGAGCGGAGAAGGCCGGACCCGACTCCTCCTCAAGGAGCTCGAGACCGGCTTCAAGCTCGTCCTCGGGCTTCCCAAGAGAGCCGACGACCTGGCGGCGAGGATGCTGGAGGGGAAGCTGGAAGTCAGAACGCCGGAACTCAGGCAGCGTATTGAGGCGCTCGAGTCGGGAATGCGAAAGATCGCCGGCAGCATCGTCTTCGCAGCCGGGCTGATCGCCGGAACCCAGCTCTACCTGAACGGGAGGCTGGAGGCGGTACTCATCCTCGGGGCGGCCGAGTTCCTCCTCCTACTATGGCTCCTCCTCGCGAGCTAGGCGGGGAGGGCTCCCCTAGACGCGGAGCTTATTAGTTCGTGGTCCGCTTCTCGACGCGCTCGATCGCCGCGTCCAAGAGGCTCCGCATGGCCAGGAGCGTTTCCCTTCGCGCCGCTCGGCGATGCTCGGCGAATCCTGGCGGTATCAGCTCCTCGAAGCACCTGAAAAGAGACTTGCGCGCTTCCCTCGCGTGCTCGCAGGCCTCGCGGAACCGCTCGCTGGAACCCGCTCCGCCCTGCGCCATATCCGGCATGGTTGGCCTCCTACCCATATATTAAAGCACCCGGACGGACTGTCAAGCCTGGAGGCCGGGACGCGGCGCGCCCGATCCTTGGTACAAGTCCCGGGCGAGGGACTCGAGCTTTCCACCGTCGAGGAGACGGATGCGGCCCCTCGCTCGATCGAGTATGCCCTCGTCCCGGAAGCGGCGCACGACTCGAGCCAGCTGGCGATAGCTCGCGCCGATGAAATCGGCGAGCTCCCCCAGATCGTCCGTGCCGAGGATCCACCCCTCGCCGTCGGCCGCCGCGAGCAGGTAGCTCGCCAGGCGATTCTCCACGGGGTAGCGCAGATTGATGGACTCGGCGACGATGCGAGCCGAGAGCTTCGCGCCGAGGCGGCCGCAGAGATACATGAAGAGACTGCAGTTGCGCGCGGCGGCCTTCTTGACGGCCTCGACCGAGAGGCCGAGGAAGACGGATTCGGTGAGCGCCTCGACGCTCAGGGTGTAGCTCCCGGAGCCGAAGAGCTCCGCCTCCCCGAGGACGTCGAAAGGCCGGTAGAAAGAGGCGAGGACGCTCTGGCCGTTTTCCATCAGGCTGTAGGCCTTGGCCCGGCCCTCGACGAAGAAGAAGAGGTCCCCGACCGGATCGCCCGCCCTGATGACGAGCTCGCCGGGCCTCCTAGGCAGAGGCCGGAGCGCCCCGAGGAGGTCGGCCGAGAGGAGGCCGTCGAGGGCGTAGCGGCGAACGTAGCTATCCACCGGATCCACTGAATCCTCCTATTCCGCATCGGATAGGACATAGGTCCTATCCGATGCGCGAGCCTGGCGGGATACTCGGTGCATGGGCAGAGAAGGCGATTTTGCATACAGCGCTCTGGCGCCCCTCGTCGGCGCTCTCATCACTCTCATGAACAGCGTGAACGGCCGTTTCTCGAGATATGCCGGAAGCCTGGTCTCCACGCTCGTCATACATCTCGTCGGCCTCGCGGCCGTCTCCGTCCTCCTCCTAGCGAGGCGCGAGGTAAAGCGGCCGGGGCGGCTGCCGGCCTATTACTACCTTGGCGGCCTCGTCGGCGTGGGCACCGTATTCTCCACCATCTACGCCTTCAACGCCTTGGGCGCCTCGCTCGCCGTGGCCCTTTCGCTCCTCGGCCAGACCCTCTTCTCGGTGGCGGCGGACGCCTCTGGCATCGCGGGACGGAAGCGAAGCCCCCTTTCCGCCCGCCGCCTCCTGGGCATAGGCCTGGCCATCGCGGGCGCCGCCGTCATGGCGGAGAACTGGCGCTCCAGCGCCCTCGCGATGCTCGTCGCCCTGATCATGGGCGTTCTCACCGGCCTCTCCTTCATCCTCAATTCGGAGCTGGGCCGCAGGAAAGGCATACTCTGGAGCACGCGCGCGAATTACATCGCGGGATTCGCGGCGACCATGGCCATAGCCCTCGCGGTCCGGCCGTCCATCGGCGTCGCGGCGCGCGGGATAGCGATGGCCGGCCCGCTCCTCGCCCTCGGCGGAGGCCTCATGGGAGTGGCGGTAGTGGCGTCGATAAATTCCATATTTCCGCATATACTGGCCTTCTCCGCGACTCTCCTCCTCTTTTCCGGCCAGGCCCTGGCGGGAGTCGTCATCGACGCCGTCGCGGAGGGAGCCTTCGACGCGAGGAAGCTGGGCGGCACGCTCCTCGTCCTCGCCGGCCTCGCGGCGGACAGCCTTCTCGCGAGGCGCGCGGCGGGAAGACTGGCGGAAACCGAAGGCGGGATCGACAGGAAGGCGTGAAATCTCATGCATCGACGACGAGGCCGCCGGTCTACAGCTCCTCCTCGTCATCCTCTTCCGTTTCGTCTTCCTGATCCTGGTCCTCGTATTCCTGATCCTCTTCGTATTCGATCTCCTCCTCGTAGGTATCGTAGAGCCTCAGGATCGTTCTGATCAGGATAGTACTGACGTCTTCGTCCGTGACTTCCGCAAGGTCGAAGCCCTCGGCCTCCAAGGTCCTACCCAGCCAGCCTTTCAGGGTCATCTGATCCGAGAAGTTCTTCGCGCTCAAGTCGATGATCTCGTCGAATTCTGCTTTGCTCATTATCGGCTCCTCCCCCCCTGCGCCTTTCCCGTTCGCAAGTCAGTATACCACCGCCGAAGGCGGATCCCGGACGAAATCCCGGAAGCGCGGATTCTTGATTGAATGCCCGATCCGCCCTATACTGTGGCGAGTCCGGAGGTCGCCGATGAAGGTCCTGGGAATCGGATGAAGAAGACCCTGCTCGCCCTCCTCGTCCTCCTCTCCATCGCCGCTCGGGTCGAGGCCCAGGAACCGCAGCCGGTGCGCGTGGGCATCGAATACGACGGGAATCCATGGCTCGAGGGCGAGTACGCGATATCCATATCCTCTATGGCGATAGCGCCCGCGCTCTTCATCGGGATTCCATCCGCGACCGATATCGGCGTGGGCATCCGGGCGCGCGTATACCCCTTCGGCCCCGAGGGCGCGGGGTTCTACGCCGCCGTAGCGGGTATATACGATTATCACTTTTCCGGAGCCGTCTATACCAACCTCGATGAAGAGAGGATCGGCGTCGGCTATCGCCTGATCCTCTTCAAGGTCCTTACGGGGATCGTCGAGGTGGGATGGTCGGCGCGGAATACCGTCGGCAACAGCGTCGGCTACTTCGACAACGTGGCTCAGCCCGACTCGATCTACGGGGAGATCGGCATAGGCGTGGCGCTGTAGGCTGCCGCATCCCGCTCCCGCTCTCGACCGTCGGTCGCCGACTCAACCAAGCCCTCCCGGCAAACGATCATTACCGACCCGGCAATCGAAATGCCGGGTCGGTAGGCGGCGCCATGCAAAGGGGTTTCCCTTGGCCTATACTAGAGATCGCCCTAAGGGGGAATCGATGAGCGAAGCGAACGGGAAGACCATCCTCCTCGTGGAGGACGAATCGGTCATCGCGCTACGGGAGAGGAAGGCCCTCGAGAAGTACGGGTACAAGGTGATCGTGGCCGGCAGCGGCGAGGAGGCCATCGAGGCGTTCGGGAACGGCCGGCCCATCGACCTCGTGCTCATGGATATCAATCTCGGCAGCGGCCTCGACGGGACCGAGACCGCGCAGACGATATTGAAGGGGAACGACGTTCCCGTCGTGTTCCTATCGAGCCATTCCGAGCCCGAAGTGGTCGAGAAGACCGAGAAGATCACCTCCTACGGTTACATCCTCAAGGAGTCGAGCCACACCGTCCTGGACGCTTCGATAAAGATGGCCTTCAAGCTTTTCTCCACCAACCGGAGATTGAAGGAAACCGAGGCCAGGCAGCAGGCTATGATCTCCAACATATCCGACGTGATATCGATACTGGGAACCGACGGTTCCGTGAGGTACGTCAGCCCCAGCGTCGAGCGATGGTTCGGCTGGAAGCCCGAGGACTTCATCGGCCAGGACAGGTGGATAACCGTCCATCCCGACGACCTCGAACGCGTGAGGACGGCGTTCGCGAGATTCCTCGACGGGGAGGTCGCGGAATCCACGATCGAGTACAGGTATCGCTGCAAGGACGGCGGCTACAAGCTGGTCAGCCTCACGGCGGTGGACATGTCGCGCGACCCGGCCGTGGGCGGCGTCTTGATCAACTATCGCGATATAACGGAACAGAAACGGAAGGAGATCGCGCTTAGGGAGAGCGAGGGCAAATACCGCCTGATCTTCGATTATTCCCCGCTGGGCTTCATGGTCTTCGACGAGAAGAGCGCGATCAGGGATTGCAACGACAGATTCGCCCAGATCATCGGGTCGCCCAAGGAAAAGATCCTGGGGCTCAGTATCCTCGAATTGCCGGACGAGACCGTGGTCTCGCAGGTGAAAGCCGCCTTGGGAGGGAAGATCGGCGTATATGAAGGCGAATACCGCTCCGTGACCGGGAACAAGACGACGCCCGTCAGGGTCACGTTCGCCCCGCTGGCGGGCAAGGATGAAGATTCCTTCCGGGGCGTCGGCATAGTCGAGGACATTTCGAAGCGCAGGGCGGCGGAAGAGGCCCTGGCCAAAGAGCAGTACCTGCTTCAGACTCTCATGGACACCACCCCGGATCATATATTCTTCAAGGATAGGGAGAGCAGGTTCATCAAGATCAGCAAGTCCCAGATCCGGAAGTTCGGCCTCCGGGACGAGTCGGAGATCCTGGGGAAGACGGATTTCGATTTCTTCGCCGAGGATCACGCGCGGCAGGCATACGACGACGAGCAGGCGATAATGAAGACCGGTGCGCTGCTTAAGAAAGAGGAGCGGGAGACCTGGATCGGCCGCCCCGATACCTGGGCATATTCGATCAAGCTGCCGCTGAAGGACAGGCTCGGGAATACCATAGGCACCTTCGGCGTCTCGAGGGACATCACCGAGATCAAAGAGGCGCAGAAGGCCCTCAAGGAGAGCAACGAGAGATGCCGCGGGATCATCGAGAGGATCTCCGACTACATCTTCACCGTCTACCTGGACAAGGGCCGGATCGCGAAGACGATACACAATCCGGCCTGCGTCTCGGTCACCGGCTATACGACCGAGGAATTCGCCGCCGATCCCTACCTCTGGTTCGACATGATACTGCCGGAAGACAGGGACTTGGTGGAGCGGCACGCGACCGGCATCCTCTCGGAGGTCCTGCCCGAGGCCATCGAGCATCGCATCAGGCGGAAGGACGGGGCCCTGCGGTGGATCAGGAACACTCCCGTGCTGCATCGCGACTCGAATGGGAGCCTTGCATCCTACGACGGAATCGTAGTCGACATCACGGAGCGGAAGAACGCGGAGGAAAAGGTGCAGAAGCTCCTCGTGGAGAAGGAGCTCATCCTCAAGGAAGTCCACCATCGGATCAAGAACAACATGAATACGATCACCAGCCTGCTGTCCCTCCAGGGCTCGACGCTGACGGACTCCAGGGCGATCCGCGCGCTCGAGGATGCCGGAAGCCGGGTGCAGAGCATGATGGTCCTCTACGACGAGCTCTACCCATCCTCGAGCTTTTCCGATGTCCCTGTCGGGAAGTACCTACCGGCCCTGGCGGAGAGGATCGTCAAGAACTTCCCGAACGGCGGCCGCGTGAAGATCGAGGCGGCCATCCAGGATTTCACCTTGGGCGCAAAAATCCTCCAGCCTCTCGGGTTGATAATGAACGAGCTCCTCACGAACATCATGAAGTACGCTTTCGCGGGCAGGGAAGGCGGCTCCATAGGGATTTCCGCCTCGCTGAACGGGACCAGAGTCGCCATAGGGATCCGGGACGACGGCAAGGGCCTCCCGGAGTCGATCGACTTCGAGCATTCTTCGGGCTTCGGCCTCATGCTCGTCAAGAACCTGACGAAGCAGCTGGAGGGCGCGATTAGGATCGAGCGGGGGAAGGGGACGAGCATCGTCCTGGAATTCGACCGATAGACGAGGGCCGCCCGTTCAGCTCCCGCTTGCCGCCTTCGCCGACTCGAAGCATATGGTAACCGTCATCCCGTCGCTGGAGACGATCTCGAGCGTGCCGCCGATCTGCTTGACCAGCTCCCTGATGAGCATCATCCCCATGGAGGCGGATTTCTCGAAAGCCCCGTTCGGGCCCAGGCCGACCCCGTCGTCGGAGACGCACAGCTTGACACGATCACCGATCTCCTCGAGGACGACGGCGATCGTTCCCGTAGAAGCGTTCGGGAAAGCGTGCTTTACGGAGTTGGTCAACAGCTCGTTCGCGATGAGCCCCAGGGAAATGGCACGCTTCGTATCGACTTCCACGCGCTCCGCCCGGACATCGAGCCTTATCTTGGTCGCCGTACGGTAGTACGAGTCGATGACGGATCTGGCCAAGCCGCCGAGATAAGTCCCGAAGTCTATCGATTGAACGCTGCCGGAGAGGTACAGCCGCTCGTAGACGGACGATATCGACCTCATCCGTGAATCGGTATCCTTCAAGATGCCGAGGGCTTTTTGATCGGCGATCTCGCCCATGGCGATGCCTATGAGGCTCGAGGCGATGGAAAGGCTGTTCTTGACGCGATGCTCGAGCTCCTTCATGAGGAGCTCTTTATTCTCGACGAGTCGATTCAGGGCCTCCTTCGCCTTAAGCTCCTCGGTGATGTCGGCCAATACCACCGAGGATCCGATGTAACGGCCCTCATGGTCGCCGACGGGGGAGGAATTGATCCTCAGCCACCTGCGTTGACCGTCCGGCCGCAGCACCGGCGCGACATAATCGGAGGGCTTGCCGCTTTTCCGAATCTCGATGCCCTTCTCCATTATGGCCCTCCCTTCCTCGTCGAGGAAGTCGCGCATGGACCTGCCGACCAGCGTGTTCGGCCCGACTCCGAAGATCCGGTCGCAGGAGGGATTGGCCATGCGGAAGACCTCGTCCGCGTCGGTGTAGCAGAAGCCTTCGCCTATGGCGTTCAGCAGGCTTCGATACCGATCGTGGCTTTCCTTCAATTCCCCTTCCCTCTCCTTCCGCTCGCCGATGTCCCGAATCACCAGGATGAGGCTCTTCGCCCGGTCCTCGAGGCCTTCGGCTATGTCGGGGTTTATCTCGGTGCACAGGACGGAGCCGTCCTTCCTGCGAAGCCGGAGTTCCGCGCTCCTCCTTTCCTTTCCTGAATACAGGCTTTGCAAGTAGGACCTCGCCTTCCCCAGGTCCTCCCCGTCGACGAACCTTTCCATGCATTGCCCGGCGACCTCCTCCATGGAATCGTATCCGAGGAGATCGAGGCATTTGGGCGAGGCGAAGACGATCTTTCCGTCCTGCGACACTTCGGCGATGCCGTCCGGGGAAGCGGCGACGATCGACCGCCACTTCTCCTCGCTCTTCTTCAAGGCGCTTTCCGTCCGCACCCTTCCGGTGATATCCGTCGAGAACGAAGTGGCGCCTATCGAAAGGCCGCTGTCGTCGTAGATCGGGTTGTAGGCCGATTCGATGACCATATCGGCGAAATCGTATCTCTCGACGACTCTCAGGGATTCCCCCCGGAGCGCTCGTTCGTAGTACGAATGCGATGCCTCGAGGAATTTGTCCCCGGGAAGATTGTCCGACAGGCGCATCCCGACCTCGGTCCCGATGCCGAGGCTCTCGATCTTGAGACGTTGATAGGCTCTGTTGGCGTAGAGGCACTTGAAGTCCCGATCGATGGAAAGGATATAGATGTCCTGCTGGCTATCCAAGGTCGATTTGAGCACGTCCTCGACCGACTTGCCTTCGGTTATATCGACGACATGGGAGATGAAGAACTCGGGCCTTCCGTCGGAGTCCTTTACCAAGGATACGCTGACATCGGCCCAGACTGCGCGCCCATCCCTGTGGATATACCGTTGCCGGGCGCGGCAGATCGCCATCCCGCCTTCGATGAGCGTACGGGACATTTCTCGGCCGATTCCTCGGTCCTCGGGATGGAGGAGGCCCATGGGCTCGGCTTCGGCCATTTCCTCCATGGTGCGGCCGAGCATCCCGCAGAATGCGCGATTCACCATGCGAAGTCGTCCGTCGATCGACGTCAGGGCGATCCCGATCGGCGAGTTCTCGAAGGCCAGCTTGAACTTCGCCTCGGTCTCGCGAAGGCTCCTCTCCAGCGTCTTCCAATTCCCCATATCCCTCGTGATCGAGATGATGCAGCTTTCTCCGGCTATCTCGATGATTCTCGCAGACATGAGCCCGACCGTGATCGATCCGTCCTTCTTCCTGAAGTCCGCCTCGAGATTGGCCGCCTCTCCCTTTTCCCGCAGATCCCGGAGGAGGCGATCGCGGTCTCCTTGGTGGACCCAGATGCCGAGATCGCCGGGCAGGGACGAGCGCCCGATCGCATCCTCTCTCGTAAAGCCCATGATCCTGGTGAAGCCCTCATTGATATCCAGGTAGACGCCGTCCGATAGGCGGTTGATGTTTATCGCATCCGGATTCAAGTGGAAGGCCTTCGAGAATTTGTCCTCGGAGAGGATTAGCCGATCGTTTATCTTCAGCGAGCGCTCGAGACTCGCGCGAAGTTCCTCGTTGGCCGATTCGATCTCCAGGCTGCCGAGGTCCAGCTGCCTCTTGGACGCGAAGAGCTTGAAGGCCATCTTTATGGAAGCGTCGAGGACGGTGAAGACGGAGGACTTCACCACGTAGCCGTAGTTGGTGATCTCCTCGGTCTTCCGGACGATTCCGGGCTCCATGCGGGAGGAGAGGAAGAGGATCGGGATGTCGTTCGCCCCGAGGATCCTTTGCGCCGCCTCCGTGCCGTCGATCCCCTTCCCGAGGTCGATGTCCATGAGCACCAGGTCGATGCCGCCGGGATTCCCCTCCACTATCTCTATCGCCTTCTCGCCCGTGAACGAATGGACGACGCGGTACCCGGCCTGCTGCAACTGCCGCGTCTCCTCTAGGGCGATAAGCGCTTCGTCCTCTACGAGAAGGATGGTTCTCGATTCGCTTTCCATGGACCCTCCGGGGCTCCTCCCCGCCCCCGCGGTACGATCGGGCGCGCATCATCGTAGTGGTTTCGGACATTTTTCGTCTACCGAGGCCCGCCCGGAGACTCGCCGCCTCCGGCTCCGCTTCGCGCCGCTCCGATCCGCGGCCGGGAGATTATCGAGGGGAACACATATTAAAGGGCGACCGCGGAGCTTATACTTTATCGCGGTTGAGGGAGGACTCGATGGGCGGTCGGAACGGTAAGACAATCCTCCTCGTGGAAGACGAAGCCGTCATAGCCTTAAGCGAGAGGATGGAGCTCGAGAAGCGCGGCTACGGCATAATCATGGCCTCCTCCGGCGAGGAGGCCATGGAGAGTTGCGCGAAGCGTGCGGACATCGACCTGATCCTCATGGATATCAATCTGGGGAAGGGGATCGACGGCACGGAGGCGGCCCGGCGAATCCTGAAGGATCGCGACATTCCCATAGTCTTCCTATCGAGCCATTCCGAGCCCGAGGTAGTGGAGAAGAGCGAAAAGATAACGTCGTATGGATACATCCTGAAGAATTCGAGCATCACCGTCCTCGACGCGGCGATCAAAATGGCCTTCCGGCTGTTTGGAGCGAATAAAAAGATCCGGAAAAACGAAACGAGGCAAGAAGCGATAATCTCGAACATCAACGCCGTAATAAGCATTTATGACTCCGATGGCATCTTGAATTACGCGAGCCCCAATATCGAGAAGGTATTAGGCTGGACGTCCGACGAACTGATCGGCACGGAGGCCGCTTCCAGGATACATCCGGACGATTTGGAGATTTTTCGGAATAGCCTGTCCGTAATATCGAAGGCTGACGGATCCAAAATAAAAATGGAAATCAGATTCCTGTGCAAGGATTCCACGTATAAATACGTTTCCCTGACGGCCGCGAATTTCATGAACAATGAGAGCATCAACGGCATCTTGGTGAGTTATCATGATATTTCCGATCGAAAGAAGAGGGAGAGGGAGCTAGCAGAGAAAGAAGAGCTATTCACCCGACTCGCCGAGTTTCCTATCGCCGGAGTATACATCCTGCAGGACGATAGGATCGTTTACGCGAATCCCGGCTTTGCATCCTTATTCGGCTATCCGCCTGAAGATATCATAGGGAAGTTGCGTCTCCGAGACATCGTATCCGAGCGTGTTGAAATGGATCGAAGCGAGGTCCGGGGCGAAATGGCCCATCGCTATTGCAAGGGGATCAGGAGGGACGGCGCTACGATCGACATCGAGCTCTTCGAAAATCCTATATCCTATCGCGAGCGCCCTGGCCGCCTGGGAGTCCTGGTCGACCTCGCAGAGCAAAAGAGTCCTCGGATTCGATCAATAGGCGAGGAAGGTCGACGGACCTTCCCCGACTCTCCGTAGGTACCCACGGGAGGAACGAGATTGCCGGCTCCTGCCGGAATTCTTTCATCCTCTCATCGTGTCATTGTGCCTTTCGATTTTTCCTCTATACTTCTTTCTATAAGACAGGTTTATCCGACTTTTCTTGACGAGGGCGAAAAATGCGCGGCGAAACCAAGAAGACGATCCTCCTCGTGGAGGACGAAGCTATCATCGCGATGCAAGAAACCAAGCGGCTGGAGAAGGCCGGATACGGAGTCGTCCAATCCTCGACCGGGGAAATGGCGATCGATATCGTAAACCGGGATCCAGGGGGCATCGACCTGATACTCATGGATATCGACCTCGGGAAGGGAATCGACGGTACGGAGGCGGCTGAGCGCATTCTGAGGACGAAGGACCTCCCGATCCTCTTCCTCTCTTCCCACATGGAGCCCGAAATAGTCCGGAAGACCGAGGAGATCACCAATTACGGCTACGTCGTCAAATCATCCGTCTTTGCGGTCCTCGACGCCTCGATAAAAATGGCGCTCAAGCTCTTTTCCGCCACCAAGCAGCTGGATCTCGACAGCATGGAAATAACGGAAACGAATGAAGAGCTTCGCGCGAGCCTTTCCGCGCTGCGCAGCACCAATGACGCGCTCGCGCTTTCGGAGGATAAGTTCTCAAAAGCCTTCCACGCGAACCCCGATTCGATAAACATCAATCGCCTCTCGGACGGGGTCTACATCGACGTAAATCGGGGATTCACCTCCATGACGGGGTATAGCAAGGAAGATGTAATGGGACATTCCTCTCTTCCCGAGGATTTAGGCATCTGGGTGGATAGGAAGGACCGGGACTTCCTGGTTCGAGGGCTTCAGGAAAATGGCGAAGTATTGAATCTCGAAGCGGAATTCAGGAGAAAGGATGGAAGCGTCATCACGGGCATGATGTCCGCGCATATCATCGAGGTCAATGGGGAAAAATGCCTCATCTCCATCACGAAGGATATCACCGAAAGAAAATCGAATGAAGGGAAGATGCGAGACCAAAACCAGCTATTGGGGAATATACTGGACCAATTCCCCGGCAGGGTGTTCTGGAAGGACATGGACCTCGTCTACCAAGGGTGCAACAAGACCGAGGCGAAGCGGGCGAATCTATCCTCGACGGCCGAAATAGTCGGGAAAACCGATTATGACCTGCCGTGGACTCGCGATGAAACGGAGAGGTATCGCGGCATCGATCGCAAAATACTGGAATCCGGCAGACCGGTCATGCATGTAGAGCAATCCCGCACTTCGCGCGATGGAAGGATCGAGTGGGAAGATTACAGCAAATTGCCGCTATACGATTCAAACGGCGATATCTCGGGGGTATTCGGAGTCGCGATCGACATTACGGACAGGAAAAGGATCGAAGACGATCTCCGAAACAGCGAACTGACCTACAAGAACTTCTTCGATAATGCGCCATTCGGCATCATCCAAAAAAACCTCGACGGCGAGGTGATAAAAGTCAATGCCGAATATGTCCGCATCTTGGGCTATCCAACGATCGAAGCGTACCTGAGAATCGAGAGAAATCGCCGCGGTACGTCGCCCGGCTCCGATAATCTCGAGGGGAAATGGATTAAGACGACGGACAAATGCTCCAAACCTGACGGGAATCGACTTACCTTGAGCCGAGCCTCTCGAAGGCTACCCGATAGCCCCGAGGTGATCGAGGAGATTATAGAGGACATAACCGACAAAATGAATGCCGAGAAGGCCTTGCGGGAAACCAACGAGACCTTTTCGCTGTTCGTACGCCATTCGCCGGTCCTGACTTACATTAAAGAGATCGTCGATGATGAGGATAGAATGCTCTACGCGAGCGATAATCATATGGCGCTGTTGGGAATCGCGGGATCCGAGATCACCGGCAAAACGATGGTTGAACTGTTTCCGGAACAATTGGCAAGGCAGATAGTTGAGGATGATTTGGTCGTCGTAAAGAGCGGAAACGCCATAAACAAGAAAGAAAACATCCTGGGGCGCGAGTTCGCGACGATCAAGTTCCCCATTGTTCAAGACGAGAGGACACTGCTGGCGGGATTTTCCATCGATATTACGGAAAAAGAACGAGACGACAAATTGATCAAAAAGCTCCTTGACGAAAAGGAAATCATTCTGCAAGAGGTCCATCATAGGATAAAGAACAACATGAACATCGTCAAAAGCCTTTTGCACCTGCAAGCAAGATCTATAAGCGACGAAAAAGCCATCTCGGCATTCTCGGATACGGAGCATCGCCTGGACAGCATGATCGTATTGTACGAGGAATTATATGGAACCTCGACCTTCGGCGAATTGTCGATCAGAAAATACCTATCCCATCTTGTCGATGAGACTGTCATGAACTTCCCGGGGCGCGAGAGAATAAGCATCGCAAAAGAGATCGAGGATTTCAATCTGGACGTCAAACGATTGCTCTCGGTCGGGATAATCCTCAATGAACTTTTGACCAACATCATGAAATATGCGTTTATCGGCAAAAATCGTGGCAAGATCGACATCATATCCTTCGTATCCGGTAATCTGATAACCATAGCCATAAAGGACGACGGCAACGGCATACCCGAGAATGTCGATTTCGAGAATTCGACGGGATTCGGCCTGACATTGGTGAAGATGATGACGAAGCAAATCGACGGCACCATCAAAATTGAACGGGGCACCGGAACCAATGTCGTCCTGGAATTCGAGAGATGAACCTCTCCTTCCTCTCACCGCATGGATGGGCGCTACCGGATTTGAACCAGTGAATAAATATGCCGCTAAACTTTTAGCCGGCCTTTTTATGGTCTGAGCGCAGCAAAGGTCGATGTCCTCCTAAACGCCGAGTCAGCGGATTCCGTAGCGGTACATACCCGATTCCTCTTTGCGCTCGATAAGCGACTGCTCCCGCAGATGGTCCAGGTGGGAGGCCGCTTCCCCGACGGCAAACCACTTTTGGGCTAAGGGAAAATCCGACCAAGCGCGGGCGCGGATCGACCAGGTCATCTTGGAGGCGATTTCGTAGGCTGTCGCGCTCACCTCTTCCGTCACGATGGCGAGAGCCTCCGCCAGCCGGCTCTCGTGATGAGCCTTCAGCTCCGCGATTCTCCCGAGGCAATCGCCTTCCGCCTGGCGATGAGCCGCGAAAGTCCTCTCGATCGGCAGCGCGCCGATTTTGTCGAGGCTCTCCAAGTACAGCCCGAGAGAGTCGGTAACCCCGGGCCAAGCCGTGATATTGGGAGAAATCCCGAAAAGGATATGGTCCCCGCTGAACAGGAACCGCCGGTCGGCATCGTACAGGCACATGTGGCCAGGCGTGTGTCCCGGAGTCGCCAGACAGCTCAGCCGAAAGCCCCCGAGGTCGATGATGTCCCCGTCCGAAACGATGGTGCATGGGAAAGCCCTGGGAGGCGAATAGAGAAGCGCCGGATTCTTCGACCTGTTGGCCGCCAGCTCCTCGGCCGGGAAGCCGAGGCGCAGGTACCGGGCATCGGAACCTTCCCAATAGCCCGGCGTTTCCAAACGCTCCAGCCAATCGCGATCGGCTGCGCTGATCATTATCTTCGTGCCATCGCCTGCCATGACCCCGGCGAGCCCGCAATGGTCCGAGTGCATATGGGTCAGGAAGATGTCGGTGCGGGACATGCTGACGCCCAGCTCCCGAACGCCGGCTTCCAGGGCGCTTCGGCAGGCCTTGAGATTGAAGCCAGTGTCGACCAGGAGATTGCGGGACCGGCCCTGGATGAGATAGCTATTCAAATTCCGGAGCGGATTCCGGGGGAGGGGGACGTCGATCGCGTAGATCCCCTCTATGAGCTTTGCAACCATGCTGGGTTCCCCCAGGTTCGGCTATTCCCGCTCTAGTGTCAAGGGCAGGCTCTGCGACGCTGAGCTATTCCAGGAAAATCACCCCGGCGTCGCCGGGCGTCGCTGAGTACATCCTCTGAACCAGGTCCGCCCGGTTGGCCAGGACCGTGTTTTTCCTGACACAGCCCTTGGCGGTGACCTCGCTCGCATCCAGGCTCGGCCCTTCCCTCATCACCATCGCCCGGCTGATCCTGCTAAGACCCGCCTGATTCTTTTCGTTATATGCTCTCAGCCTCCCCGCCAGGGCCCGGAGCAACTCCGGATTTCGGGCCGCGGCGGCCAAGGTGGGATGAGCGCCGCGGCTTTCGCCTATAGACCTGCATCCCTCGAGGTCGAGGAAGATGAGGGAATAGAGCCTGAGGACTTTTAGACGTCTGCCAGGTGAACTGGAAAGGAACTGGGCATCCCCTCCCCCTGGTCTACGAACGCCATCGGACAGGGGAGGCTCGCGTGCGTTCCGCCATGAGGCACTTGTTGCCAGTCTTGTTTCAGGAAATGGTAGAAATCCAGCCTGGTTTCATGGTATTAATTTAGGCTGACTCGTATTTTGAGTCGGCTGAGTTCATCCTCAGGAGCCAGCCATGAATACAGATTCCGAAGGTCGCCTGAGCGCTTTCTTCGAAGCCTACGAAAAGGCAATCCAACCAGACAGCAACGCCGACTTATGTGGCTTCTACCACCAGTCCTTCCTTTTCGCTGGCCCGAAGGGCGCCCAACCGGTGAAGCTGGAAGACTTCGCGAGGTTCGTTCCCAAAATGTCCGCCGACGCGAGAGCACGGGGGTTGGCCTCGACCACCCTGAAGTCCCATGAGATAGTGCCCTTGGATAACCTTTACTCCCTTGCCCGGGTCATCTGGGACATCACTTTCAGGCAAGGCGGGAAGCCCGATCACCACATCGACACGAGGGCCACCTATATTCTGATGAGGGTCGAATCAAGCTTCAGGATCGTCGCCCAAATCGACCACCAGGATTTGTCCCGGATCGCGTAGTCCCTGGCGGAGGAGCCCGGTCAGTCAATCTCCTCCGCATCCTCCATCTCCGCCAGTTTCTTCTCCCCTCATCGCGTTTCACGGTTACTTATCGGCCACATGGTTTTAGAAGTATGACCGAAACATCTTATATCGAATTCCGGAGAGTAATCATGAAGGGCTACACTCTGAAAATAAGAGAAGATGCTACCGACAAGCGCTTTGAATTAAGGGTTGACGAGTTTGGCGAGCCTAGACGAATCGATGCGAGTAATAGCAAGGAAAGCCTCTATTTCCCAATCACGCCGGAGGAAAAAGAACTATTCCATTCATGGCGCGATTTAATGCCCTGCCCCATCCTTACAGGTATCGATATGCCGGGCATACTTTCGTAAGCCGAGCATGAAACAAGAGAGGCATTGAATACGGCGGGATTTGACATTGAATGCCTCCGGCAGCCACTAACGCTTTTCAATGGCGCAAATCAGTTTTCATTGATAATCTATTCCAATTTCCTCCAAGCTTTTCACCCAAGCCCATCGATCCAAATCGCTCCGGGATTCGGGCCTCTTCACGGCTCGCCTACATCTCGAAAAAGCACTTCTAATCTCGGTGGATCGAAAAATCCATATCCTCTACGCTCGTGAGACTCAAATCTATTTCTTCATCTTGCTAAAAGAAAAGGGCTATGAATTCCTCTCTTTCCTAAAATGGGAAACTAAGATAGATTTACATGAGCTTAGTTCTATCATAGATTCATTACTGTTCAAGGAGTGTATCGATGCCTGAGCCCAAGAAAGCCAAAGTTGCGAGTCCAAAAAGTCCGTCCAAATCCAAGGTCGCAAAGGCCAAACCGGCCGCGATGCCAAAGGCAAAAGCAACTCCTAAGCCCACCGCCAAACCTGCCTCAAAAGCACCTGAGGTCAAGGCCCCTGTGGCCAAGAAAACCCGAGCCTACACCCGGAAAGCCAAAGGGAGCTTCGCCGAACTTCTCAAGATTCAGTCTCAATACGAAGAAGCTAAGAAAGGCGCGAAGGCTGACCTGAAAAAACAGTTTGACGGTCTCATCAAAGAAGCTGATTCTATCAAGGCGCAGTATAAGGGTCTGTTCAACGAGAGCATCGAATCCGCTCCCAAAGCCAGGGGCGCAAGAGCGAAAAAGACCACTGGTAAAGTTGTCGGACTAAAACCATTCTCCTTGAGCGAGGTTGAAGAATTCGTCGAGCAGAAGAAGCAAGGGAAGGCAGTAAAGATTTCAGGCAGACGCCCGAAGTCCATTGCTCGGATGGAAGATGCGTATCGGCATTCTGAGGATGCAGACGATATCTTGGAGATGCTCAATCAGTGAGGAAGAATTGCCCGCCCTGATAAATCGGGGCGGGTTTTTCCTGTAGCAGATACTAGCAATCGTATAGAGGAGGGAAAGGGGGAGATATATCTTGGCAAGATGATTTTGAAAAAACCCACCTGCGTTCATCGCGGAAAACAAGTCCGTATTGCTTTCGTTGCTAAGGAAGATGGTCAAGGCGGGCCATTTATTTGCGACCTTCATGAAAACAAATTTGGACGCGGCGGAGATTTTTGGCCGCACGACGTAATTTCCGTTGCGGTCTATTTTTGCAAAAAGTGCGGTGAAGCTACCGCTATTTTCAATCGGGCTTAATGACAATATGCCTCATTCAAATATGGGGGAATTGCAAGTTCATAGGGAGAACGAATGGTATCCGAGGACGATCTGTTCCCTCGTCTGCCATTCTCATTTCCCCATACCCTCAATTAATGAAAGATATTCTCCTTTAGAGAAGCATTTCTTTGAGCTAAATATCCAATCTGCCCTCGGATTAATCCCTTCAAGACGAGGCGATATGCCCGCCGGTGTCCCATATTGAAACAGAACGCTCCGAAAGCAGCGAAGATGATGAGAAGGGGGACATAGAGATTGTTCAACTATTTTACTCCTCGGCTTGGATAAAGCCCGCTATCAGTTTATCTCGAATGATTCAGCATTGCTCGGAAAGATATGTTTCCCTCCAAAGCTTCGTATCATTCTCCAACTCGCATGACTCTTTTCATTATCATCCATGATTTGGGTGGGTGGTTGATCATATAGCGACTCCCTGCATTATTATCCCTCTGTTGGTATGGCGAGGGGGCTATGCTATTTGAGACCAGCGCGGGTTCGTCGAAATAGACGGGCGATCGGCCAAGGCAAATAGGCGACAAACATTAGCGCCAGACCCAATGCGACAAAGGCGAAGTAGTAACCCCAACCATGGCCGAAGGAGTCTAGTGGGGTAGAGATGTCTGGTGGGCTGACTAGGAACATGAAATTGAACTTGTAAGGAGGTTTCGAAAAGACGAGGTCGAAGATACGCATGCCAATCGTTATCGGGAACAGAATGACGATCGCCTTGACAAACGACCTAAACTTGATCGAGAAGCCGCGTACTGCCGCAAAGAAAACGATAGTGAGCACGATGTAGCCGTGGGTCCCGAAGTACTGGTAGAAACGCCATCGGTCAGGCCCCGCACCGTCGTCATCGGCAAATAGGAGAGACACGAGAGCACCGATGCCCCAGAAGTAGAGTAGTTCAAAAATCGTCCTGTTTTTCGAAATGCAGAGTGCTACCGATAGCCAGAGAGTGATGCCGCATAGCTCGAAGGGAATGAGGTGGCGAAGGAACTCGTAGTAGTCCAGTGTCAGATACTGGATCAGATGATAGCTCGCCTCGAAGACAAGAGCAACCACGGTAGCAATCAAAAGAATGACTCTTTCCCGTTTCACATCGCATAGTTTTTCCCGGAAGATCACGATGAGGCCGCCAAGGAACACGAAGAAGCCAAGTGCGATAAGGTGAACGAGACCGAAGGGCTCAAGGTACCCCGGCATGGACTCCAGCATGGGTGCAAACGAGAAAAACTGCACGGTGAATCCTCCTTTCCGCTTCCCATGATTGTATTCTCGCTCATCGTGGAGCGGTATTATTCATAGGAATCCTTTTATCCGATATTTCCCATTTACCCGTCCAATATTGCCTTTCGAATGGATCTCCCAATCATAAGCCCGAATTTTAATGGCTATCTGGGTTTCGTCAAGCCAATTCGAAAGCATCGCTATCTTGAAATCCCTCTTCGAAGTTTTTATATCCGCCGTCTTTGCACCAATTCTCTTTGGATAATGTCGAGGTCTGACAGTACTCCCTCATTCTCTACGTCCTCTAAGTAAACTCGATTATCGAGTCGCTTCGGTAGGAAGTCGGAGCCACCGTATCCTCGCGAGCATGACAGCAAACAACTCTCTCGACACGGAAATTTCGGCGAGCCAGCCGAAGGCGAGCGCGTCGTCTATGATCCACCCGTAGACCTGTTCGGCGCTCGCTCCCGGCGAACCGCTGTACGCGAATGGCGTCGCGCAACAATGCCCTGCGCCATGGTTATACAATGGCGCAGGGCATTGTCAAGGTTCGATTTTGCGAGAAGACATCGATGCTAGTCGTCCTAGTACCAATCGTTGCTTATGCCGTAGATCCCTCCATTCATCGGACCCCAGGCAACGCTGGTAAAATTACCAGAAGGCCATGACTGCACTGACCAACTAATGCAATTAGGACTTGTGAGCACCAATCCAGATTCTGATACAGCGACAAAACCCGCGCCGCCATAGGTGACGCCTGTCAGGGAATTGTTACTGGCGATTTCCTGCGAGGTCCAGGATGCGCTTAGGCCCGATCCATCCGCAGAATTGTCGGTCGAAGTGAGAATTAGTGAAGCAGGATCATTGTTACTCCCATTCCCGACGAGGACCAGCTTTCCGTTTGCGAAGGTGATACCTAATACCTCTCCGAAATTCGTGACAGTACTGCCTGGATTAACGCTAATCAAGTTTCCGCCCGGATCATTTGAAGCTTGGAGATCGGCCAAGGTGTCGAAAAGGACCTGCCCGCTCCAGCCAGTATCGCTGTTATAGGTTTCTCCGCCGATTATCACGCCGCTTGCATTCGCCCCCACGCAATAGTACTCATCGTCGAATTTAGTCAATATCTCGTTGCCCCAATTATATCCTCCATTTCCGCTTGGCACGCCGACGATGATCAAACCTGAACTCGAGTCTCCACCCTCATAGCCAACGACAATAATCGATCCATTTACGAAACCGACGCCTTCCAGGCTTGCGGAAGCGTCGGGGACATCGATGCAGTTCCAGGTATTGCCATCTGGGCTCGTGGCTATAAGCGGTTCACTATTGTTGTTATCCCGACCTACAGCGGCAAAAATAGTCGTACCGTCGGAGGCTACTGCGTAGAGATCAGCGCTCAAGCTGCCCGGATTGCTGTTGGTAAGCCCCTGAGCTTTCCCATTGTTTAGGAATGCGCTCTTGCGGGCGATAGCAGACCGATGCTGGGCGGCGCTTTTTCGGGCGAGAAGTGCTTGTTTGCCCTTCGGGTCAGGTGAGGCGCTCCGAGCGGCATTGGAGGACTTCAACGATTTCCCGGACGAAATATGCTTACCCATCATTGCATCAACGGGAAGGGGAGGTGCTGTGATGTTAGTCGCATAGGTCCAGTTGGTACCATCGCTCGTATAGAGTATCTCCCCTCCGTAACCCACGGTTACGAACATGCTGTTTCCATAAGCGATACCCGAAGTGTCCAGGAAAAGTGGAGTGAAAATATATTGGGGTAGCGATGGCTGTAATGGGAACTGAACCACCCAGGCTGATCCCATATATTTATAGACAAGGGTCGAAAGGACATCGAGGTACAAGTCCCCTTGGTTGGCGCCCGTAACAGCGGGCTTCCCCTGGCCTACGTACCAGGTCGTACCTGGGGTTCCGTTAGTACCGTTAGTACCGTTAGTACCGTTGGTGCCATTTGTCCCATTTGTCCCGTTAGTGCCGTTGGTACCGGGCTTCCCATAGAGGTTGCAAAGCGGAGTGGTGGGCCAGCCGCTGCTTCCCATCTGAAACACGTTGCCCGTGCTTATATCCAGATACAGGGTACCGACGGTCCCACCCGTAAAGGCCGTCGGGCTCCCCGTACCGGTTATCCATCCGGTTCCGTTGGTTCCGTTGGTTCCGTTGGTTCCGTTGGTCCCGCTGGCGCCTTGAGGACTCTTAAGATTGGCAATAGGTACCCAGGCCGAGTCAGTATAGACATAAATCTCGGCCGCCGCGGTGTCCAGGTAAAGGTCCCCGTTCGATCCTGCAACTGTGGGACCGCCAGTTCCCGTCAAGAATCTCGATCCGCTGTAGGTTGGAGTCATAGTTGAATTCGGGGTCGAAGAAGTAGGAGATGGGCAGGATGTTAATGAGAATAAAACGATTAGAAAGATGCCGCCGATCGCCAAAAACATCGGATGTCTTGGTTTCATAATTTGCTTCCTCCTTTTTAATAAAAATCTAACAGTGATTGCCCAATTAACATATGAAATTGGTTCAGCATAAGTTAATTTGCTTCCTATGCTTGAATTTTGGTACCTACCGTCTTCCCTCCAAGCGTCTTGAGTCAATTACCATTTCGAAAACCTCCCTTACTATCGTTGGCAGCGTTATTTCCGTCGAAAAACCGATGTAGCCTGTCCAAAGTTCAACGCGTATTCCTTGTCCAAGGGACCGGGAATCTAATTCCATAGCCTTTGGGCTACCCGGCTTGTACCACAAACAATCTGATCCTCCGTATCCTCACGATTGGTTATCGAGCCCGAAGCGGGCACAATTTTCTTGCAAATGAAGGGGTTTTTGGGGAAGAGTTAGCATAGTGGTGGCGGCGGCTGATGCTCGATCGTTTGCAATAAATTGGGCCGGCACACCATGAACCAGTTCAAACATGAACTTTTTCACTGACGAGCCTTCCAATCTAGATTTCCGAATATATCACACCTCCTAGGTATTGCAAGTGGGATCACATGACAAAGGGCGAAATTTGCGTATTCAAAGCAAGTAGACTAGTCAAATATTTTTTATGGTACCGATAGTTAGCAAAGGAGTAAATCTCGTTATAGTAAGGCCGAAGGTGACTTTCACCCCCTCAGTAACTTATTGCCTTGTAAGGACATAAAATCCTTAGCGTAAAATACTCCACCTGGCGCAATCTATCTTGACATATTCCTTTTCTCAATCGCTGCGCATGCCGTGAAATAGTCCGACTTCCTCTTCAGGAGAACTACATTCTTTCTCTGCTCTCCTGCGGCAGAGGCAGCAAACTCATCGGAGCTCGATTCCTAAAAGAATAACCTCGCTCAGGTTGTGCGAAGATGCCATAGCCATGTGGATCGAAGGTCGCTTCTTCGTAGGCATGAAGAACGAGAGACCTTTCGGAAGATAGGCCGAGCCCGTGAAAACGGTTTGCAAAGCGAGGCTGAGGATTTTAATCATGGAGAAGGACCGCGAGAAAATCATGGGACAGCGCCGGTATCCACTGAGATTCGTCGTGTTCATCCAGCCTCCTTTTAGGACTATATAAAAGGTATCCTCCGAGTGTCGATGATAGCGCGTGGCCTGACCTGGAGCCAGGGTCGCGCAGTAGGCACGGCAATGTTCGTCGGCAAAGATCTGCTCGTGCAGGGGCTCATCTGCCACCTCAACGTATCCGGCCTCATCGTCCGGCCGCTTCATAGAAGCTCCTCGCTCTCGAGCCATGCGAGAGTATCGCGTATCATCTGCGCCAAGGGAGAGCTTCGATAGCCAAGGACTGTCCTTGCTTTGTTGTAATCGCACCGAATATAGGCGACGGCGCGATTGTATTTTTCCGGCGTCAATATCGGCTCCTTTCCGTCGATCATCGATTTGACGCCAAGCGCTACGACGAATAATCGGAGTAGCCATGGCGGCTGTACGCGCTGCGTTTCGACCTTTCCCAGCTGCCGCTCGATCTCGTTGACGACTTCCAGGAAGCTGGCCTCGGTGCCGCCGAGAAGGTAATTCTCGCCCGAGCCTCCTTTGTCGACCGCGTTGATGTGAGCGTCAACGATGTCTTTGACGTGGCACCACATCGCCTTTCCGGGCGGTGCGCCGGGGAGGGTCCCATCATAGATCGGCTTGATGAACTGGCGCGTCCAGTTGCTCGTATCATAAGGCCCGAGGATATTGCAGGGATTCAAGATGATCGCGTTCAATCCTCGCGAAGCTGCTTCCTTTACCGATTGCTCGGCGAGGAATTTGGTCAGATTGTATTGCATGCCGCATCTGAGCGCGTTGGAGGCCGTAGTCTCGTCGATGCATTCGCCTGGATGATAGCCGAAGGCCGAGATCGAGGACGTATACACGAATCGGCCGACCTTTTTTTGAAGGGCTGCCTCTACCAAATTTCGCGTGCCCTCGACATTGTCGATGTACTGACGCGCGTTGTTCTTGGACCAGGCGCTGGTATTCGCCGCTAGGTGGAAGACTACGTCCGTGCCTTCGGGAATAGAGCGGCGAAGCAAGTCTGGGTCGCCGAGATCTCCGGCGATCAACCCGACTTTATATTTCCAAAGATACCGTAGGTCGGCGGAAGGCAGGTGCAGCGCGATGGTATTCCATCCTTGCCGCATGAGCTCCTTGATGAGATTGAGGCCGAGAAATCCAGTGGCGCCTGTCACATACGCGGTCTTGGGCATGCGGAACTCCTTCTATCGTTCGCGCATCCTACCAGGCTTCGCCAGGGATTGCATTAACACAGGTTAACGCGAGCCGGATTCCCGTAATTTTCTTCTGATCCGGCTGAGGGTGACTGGGGTCATCCCGAGGTACGAGGCAACGTGGATCTGTTGGATTCGATTCTCTAATCCCGGATAGCGTTCCTTGAATTTCAGATACCGCGTTTCTGCGTCTTCAGAAAGAAATTCGCTTTCTCGCCTTTCTTTTTCCATAAATAGTATTTGAGCGTACTTTGCGTTAATGGCCTGCCAGCATGGATGTCCCCGAAGCCTTTCCGCATACTGCTCCAAGTTTATATATAGCAGGTTCGAATCCTCGAGCGCCTGTATATCGTACCAAGAGGCGCTACGCTCGAGGACGGCGCTGAACGCCGACAGCATCCGTCCCTCTTCGCGGATCGCCAGAATCCGCTCATCGCCGCCTTCCGTCACATAAAACACCCTGAATATTCCCGAGACGATACAGGCAATTTTGTCGGGGGATTCTCCCGACCGGATAAAATACTCGTTGCGCTTCAGCTGAAGGGGCGTGAGGCTCGACTTTGCCTTTTCCCACTCTTCCGCGGGTATCTCAGCGAAGGAGCTCAGTACCTCATACACCATCGCCAGCCACTCCGCCTTGACCCCGATCATACTTGCAGTATACTACGCCGCGTTCTCTCTGTCCCTTTATCCGCTGTGAGGCCCCGGCTTTCGAGTAGGCTGAAGCGACCTACGATGACAGCGCCAAGTCGGGGACCAGGAGGAAGGGATTGCGCAGAGAGGTAACTTCTCGAAGGGAAATGCAAGATACTTGAACGGCTCGTGACCGTTAGTTTTGGTCGTCTCGATGATGCTATTAACGGCAATCGTTCCATAAGCACGGACTCATCCTTACCCCGATTTTACCAGAAAATGCGGCGACAATTTCCGGCGGCATAGCATCGATTGAAGAGCGACGCTCCTTGAGCGGAGGCGAGGTCGGGCTATGTTCCTGGAAAAGGAGCTCGACTTTTTTTCGTAGCCGCGCCTGGAACAAGGCCCCTCCAGAGCTATGCGGTGTCGCTCTGTATGAAATTCTATTCCGCGAGCGCGGCTAAATAGCTATTGAGCGCTCCAGCTGCGGACGCCAAGCCAGTCGCGTTCGGGAAATCCTTGTAATGCTGTATTTCTCCAGCCTCTAGCTTGAGTATCGCAATCGATGAATTTAATGTCTGGACTTGGTTGTCTGCCTTCCGAGTGAGCGTGACGGAAAACTCCAGGACGAAGGTGTTCATCTCAGTCATATTGTAGACGCGCATGTGCACATTTTCGACATGGATAAGCGCCTCAAGCGGGCTTGTTCTGACTTGCGCGAAGTGAGCCGCAATTTCCCTTTTGCCGCAGAAGGTACTATGACTCTGAGCGAGCGCATAGGGAGTTTCGAAGAGAGCATTCTCGGAAAAGAGTTCCGCAAAATGGTCGAACCTACGTTGTTCGAAGCTGGTGCGTATCGCCTCGAGCACTTCCTCGTTCGTTAGCTTATTGATGATTTTCCTCCAGGCAGCAAGACACTTTGAACTGAGAATTCACGGATAGATGGCCAATATTGCTATTTGCATTGACCGCCATCATCAACCCCGAGTTTACATCGTCTGACCCGCATGTCAAGGCGATTATTCGCCGTTCCCATATCGATAGACCCTCCTTCAGAATTTTTTCCTGCTACATTCATCCCATTTTCACCTATATTTAGTCATAGTCCGACAGCTCTCCCCTCGTCCCCCATTTCTTTTCGAATGGGTCCTCTTGACCAGCCGACCGTTTCGCTCCGAGAAAGCTCGCGGTCAGCCTCCCTTCCCTAATTGGAGACGACGTCCCGATTCGGACACCGAAGTATTAAGGGGCGTCGACTCCCGCGACAAAATCGAGAACGGCATTCGCCAGCTTGTCGGGTGCTTCCATGGCGACGTAGTGTCCAACTCCCTCGAATAGCACCGAGCTGACACCAGCGCCTACAGCTTGGTTCATTGTGCCGCAGGTGAAACGTCCTGCGCGGGCACCGACCGCCAGCACGGGTAGGGTTATGGGGTAGCTTTGGGCAAGTTCCCTGAGCTCCGCCCCCTCCTGTAACATCGACCGATAGAGGCCGATGGCACCGCGCCAGCCGTTTGGGCGGGAATAGGTACGGACGAACTCGGCAACATCATCGTTTGTAAAGGAACCCTTTACTGCGGTCATCAGAGGGAAAGCCCAGTCCCCTAGAAACTCGCGCTCCCGTCCAGTGAGCAGCATTTCGGGGATGCCAGGAGCCGAAAGGACGCCGATATGCCAGGAACCGCCGTGTGTTATGTCTCCCAGTCTTTCAAGGCCGAAACCAGCCAAGCTCGTTTCGATCGCGGTAAAGCTGAGTATGTCTTCCGGATGCGTGCTTACAAGTCGGAAGACCGCGCCGCCACTGATGTCCTGTCCAGTGATGTGGACCGGACCGAGCTTGAGCTTTCCAATGAGCGTATGCAGGTCCTCCGCCGAAGCCTTGCTGTCATAGACTCCCGCTTCGTTGTCCGAGTCTCCGAAACCACATAGGTCTACGGCGAAGACACGATGGCTTTTGGCGAGCAATGGGATGAATTTATGAAAGGTCCACCAGCTCTCAGGAAATCCATGGACCAGCAAAATGGGCGACCCCGAAGACCCTGCTTCGACATAATGCAGCTTGGTTCCGTTGACTTCCTCGTTGTGGTGCGTCATTCCCGGTAGAGTAAGACCAATTGGCGAGATATTCATTCTGCTTCTCCTCGAGAGGACATTCGCATGTCCCTAAGTCTTGTAGACAACCAGGTTGTCTACAAAAAAGATAGTAAACGTAGTTGTCTTTGTCAATGGACTTCGTCAATCAGGTTGTCAATTTCTGGCTCATGACGTATCCTGGACATATGAATCCTTCTGGCGTGAATCTTGCGCTGCTCCTGATTGGGGGCTTTCGCTCCATGGTGGACTCTGCGACTGTCGAATTAGCCCGACGAGGCTATGAGGATTTTCGACCGGTCCATGAGTTTGCCCTGCGGGCTATCACTGCGGGTGCCGACAGCGCTTCAGAACTGGGGCGCCGCCTCTCGGTGTCAAAGCAGGCAGCCGCTAAAACGATAGGAGTGTTGCAGGAGCGCGGATACGTGAAACGCGACATCGACGCGCTCGACGCCCGCCTCAAGCGTCTTCAGGTCACCCCGCTTGGTCTCGATGTTTTGCGACAAGGAGAGGCGATCTTTGATGAGCTGCGCGACAAATGGGCCCAGCAGATCGGCTTGGCTCAGCTCGAGAGCCTTGAAACGTACCTAACCAGCTTGGTTGGCACATCACCCGAGAGGTTCGACATTCCGGGCTGGATTGGCGAAAACCTGAGTCGGCCAAACCAGTAGCAAGAGAACGCTGATAATCTCCTCAGTAGTGTAAAGTCGGGAAATGTCGACGCCGTCTCAAAAACGAGCGTTCTCGAAATGGCGACATCCCGAGGAGTTTCGATAACGCCGGTTCCATCGAACCTCGTCTGTACTGGGCGGCCGCACATGAGGGGCTCATTCCAGGATCAGGCCATCGACCTTTCTTACACCACGTGACGGGACACTACGCTCGGAACACGCCGAAGCCCCAACTCTTTCCTGAGTCGATGGATACGGTCTCGGCCAATGTAGACTTCCTGCTCGGCTAGTTCTTGCTGGATACGGGTAGAACCGTATATGCTGCGGCCTGTCTTGCGGGCTTGCAGCATCAGTAACTTGAACGCCGCATCCGTCTTGGATAGAAGTGATGGCCGCAGCGGCAATACCGGCTCCGGTCGGACGAAAACCACAGCCCGCGCCGGAATGACAGTTCCCATCAGTTTACATTTGACATTGGTCGAAAGTCTCACTACCGTATGGTTGTGGATACATTGGGAACTACATTTGTGGCATTGTCTGACCCGACTAGACGGGCAATGATCAAGAGGCTCTCGCAAAGTCCTGCGTCCGTTCACGGATTGACTGAGCCGTTTGCGCTCTCGCAGCAGATGATCTCAAAACACATTGCCTTTTTGGTACGTGCGCGGATTGTGAAGAAAACGAAGCTTGGGCGGGAGAGCGTGTGTACGCTGAGGCCGGAAGCGATAAAGGCTGTCAGCGACTGGGCGCTTGATTATCGTCGCTTCTGGGAAGAGAGTTTCGACAAGTTGGATGCAGTTCTAACGGAAATGAAAAAACGGAGGTGAAAGATGGCAGAACGTGCGACAAATCTTTTGGAAAATCTTGTGATCACCAGGATCTTTGACGCCCCGCGCGAGTTGGTTTGGAAGGCGTGGACTGACCCGAAATTCGTGATGCAATGGTGGGGACCGATGGGTTTTACCTCCCCATCTTGCGAGATTGATCTTCGCTTGGGAGGGCGATACCTCTTTTGCATGAGGGCGCCCGACGGTCAGGAGTTCTGGAGTGGCGGAGAATACACAGAGATCATAGCGCCCGAGAAGATCGTCGCAGTCCTGTTCTACGCAGATAAGAATGGGAAAGTTGAACCCGCGGATAGCAATGATGTTGAAGTGCGCGATGTGGTGACATTCGAGGAGATCGGAAGTGGCCGGACGAAGCTCACTTTCAAACGCAGTCACTGGGATGAGGGAGAGGACACAGGATCGAACCAGATATTCGACAAACTGGCAGTGTTTGTTGCTGAGCTGGCAAAGTGTCGGCGCGCAGTTTGAATTGACCAAATAAAGCACGTCTCTCGCGAATACCCTAGGACCGATTGGAAAGATTCTCACGATGAATTGACCGATAAAGGGAAGGGGCGGAAGTCTTCGCAGG
>Ga0181517_10000592_pt1 | contig 47590 bp, 37 predicted proteins | sample PEATcosm2014_Bin_31_FD_119748 | JGI IMG/M metagenome (GOLD analysis project Ga0181517, IMG submission 119748) | Peatland microbial communities from MTU Mesocosm Facility, Houghton, MI, USA - PEATcosm2014_Bin01_30_metaG | ecosystem: Environmental > Terrestrial > Soil > Wetlands > Peat | place... | reverse complement strand
TAAAACCAGTCCCCAACGTGTCGGCGGATATTGGCCGACTTATCGCTTTTTGGTAAAGGACAACGGCTAGTTGGCCAGCACCCGGATAGCCCGAAGGGAGAAAGCGATAAGTCGGGCGGTAGCGCGACGACACGTTGGGGAGCTCGTGGTGCGGCGGTTAAGCCGTAAAAGTAAATAGTGCCGGGCAGCTTGCCCCTACAAACCATGTTTGTAGCCCCTCGTTGGCAGCTAAAATTTGATAGTCGTGGGTTTTTCCGCAGGCTTCGGAAGTGATGCGACCATTTCCAGACTGTGATGCTGGTCACAATAAATCTGGTCGCCAGGGCCGATCCAAAGTTTGGCTCCGTCCAAGTCACATGTTTCTTGGCTTCGGTTTAGGACCGGCTTCGACCATCCCTTGGGTATCCTTAAAAATATTTCCATGATACCTCCATTTAAGCACGCCGTTACGTCTTTGAACAGGGCGTCGTCAACTTGACAAACAGTTGATATAATGTTATGATAGTTAAGTGGTTAAGTGGGTCGTTTCCGCACCACACCACACTTGCCGGATTTGGCAAGTTTGCACGTCTCCATCGTTCATCGTTTGTCACCTAGTCTTCGGCTCTGAACCGCCATCGGATTCGCTTCATTCCCATGAAACCATTGCCCAATTATCTTCAAACTCAGCGCAAACGCCTTTCACTTTCACAGGAGGAAGTGGGTTTTCTGCTGGGCATCACGGGAATGCACAAGGGGGACAAGGTGTGCCGGGACGAAAAGTTCACGCGCGCGCCGTCGCTGCAAGACGCCCTGGCGTATCAAGTGATTTATGGCCGCCCCGTGCGCGAATTGTTTGCGGGCTTCTATCAGCAGGCCGAACAGGACGTGGCCGCGCGCGCGAAGTTAATGAACTTCCGCAAGGTTCGGAAACCCGATCTGCGGAAGCAGCAAGCTCTTATTCATCTGGCTCAAAAAGCCAGCGTTAATCCATCAAACCAATGATTAAAAACAAAAATGTTCGTATTCTGGCCGTCGCCCCGTTGAGCCGTGGCCTTGGCTACGCCGTAATGGAGGGGTTGGACGGGCTTGTGGCTCATGGCAACAAGGTGATTATTCGTGACAAAAATGTTCGTGCGCTGGCTTGGGTGGAAAAGTTCATCCACTTTTACCAGCCGGATGTTCTCGTGCTGCCCGATGTGAATGCACCTGACACGCGCCGCGCGCCGCGCATCAAAACTTTGCACCGGAAGATCGTTGCCTTGGCAAAGAAAAGCCAGCTCAAGGTGCGGTTAATCTCGGTCACACAGGTGCGGGCACAGTTGCTGGGCAGCGTGAAGGGAACCAAGCAGGCGCTGGCGGAAGCCTTGGCGGCGAAATTCCCGGTGGAACTGGCGTCGCGTCTGCCGCCCAAACGCCGACCGTGGATGAGCGAGGATCCGCGCATGGACATCTTTGACGCCATGGGCTTGGCGGTTGTGTTCTGGCCAAAAGGAAAATAGCCATCGTGTAGCCGTTTTATGGCCGGGCCGGCCGGGGTGCGGCTTCCTGCTTAAAAGGGTTCCCGTATTATTCATTAGGTTATTCATTGTATTATTCTGCATGACGATATTGGCATGGGGGGGCATGCCGATATTGTCATACCCCCCATGCCTTTTTTGGCATGCCTCCCCGCCCGCCGATTTTCATGCTGTGGATAAGTTTTGTCCGCGCCGATTGCAGCCGGCGGATTTCGTGGTCGGGCACGCGGGCGAACCGACCGGCGGTGTGGATCACGCGCTCGTTCAGGTTGTGGATGACGACGGTGATGAAGCCTTTTTGTTTCAACGACGCGATGTGCCCTGCGATGCGGCGCGGATGCAGGCCGAAAAAGTCGGCGAAATATTTGTTGGTCGCAAAACAGCCTCGCTCGTTGTCGAGCGAATGAATCTCCACGAACAGGATTTTCTCCATGAGCGGGAGCTGGTCGGAAAGCCAGATTTCCTTGGGAATCCAGATGCCTTTGAAGTCGCGTGCGGGGTTTTCCATGTCTGGCATTATAGCAAGAACGTTAAAATCCCGCTAATCCACAGGTCGGGTTCACAAGGTTTTGTTGGCATGATAAAATGATGGCATCATGCTGGAGGAAAATGAATCAGCCCAACTGCCGGAATTGCCTGGACCCGTGTCTGAAAAAGCGGAAACACCGTCAGATGTTCCGCAGGCTTCGGCAGACTTCCGCACGATTCCGAACGATGCGGAAGCATTCGGAACGGTTCCGCGGGCTGCTGAACGACGGGAAAATCATACCCTGTCGGTGCGGGAAACGGCGCGGAGGTTTGAAGCGGCAGGCGTGGCACGGACGGAGCGGAGCATCATCAACTGGTGCCAGCCCAACCGGCAAGGGATCGCTCGGCTGGACAGCTATTATGAGCCGAACGAACGCAAATACTACATAACGTTGCAAAGCGTGGAGACGGCCATCCAGGAGGAAATCCAGCGGGCAAAACAATCGAAGGAGGCACCGGCTTCGGAAGCCTTCGGAAGCTGTGTGGAACCCGTGAAACATCTTGAGTCCGCCGCCGGGGCGAAAGTAATGAACGAGAAAAAGCTTCAGGAACTAGAGCGGGAGATCATGGATTTAAAAATCACAAACCGGGGCAAAGATTATCTGATTGATCAATTGCAGAAGGAGCGCAATGGATTTTTCGATCAATTATTAAGCGCTAACCGGAAAGTGGGGGAATTGGAAACCAAATTGCTGCGGTTGGAATCGCCGGACTCCAGTGAGTAACGAAGATAAGGATGGTCTCCGATTTCTCTGAACCATAGATCGTTAGCTGCAAAATATGGGGATTCAGATATGCTCATTTGTCCGTCGGCAGTAATCGCAGGCTGAGGAGATTTGCGGAGTGCCAGCTTTTGGCAATGGGATTTGTTGTCAGCGTCACATTGCCTGTGTTGGTGAATCCCAGCGTTCCGGCCAGATATGTGTGTTGAAACTTTGCGTAGTCTCCAGTCGTCGAAGCCGAGGTAGGTGTTCCAGTCCTCGACCAGGCGGGACTCCCGGATCGTTTCGACTTTGATTGGAATTGCAAGGAAAGCGACTTGAAGAACTATGATTGTAATGCCAAACGCGACCATTACCCCGGCTAGTATTCCGCAGATAATTTTATTTTTCATTTTATTCGTATTTCGTTTTTGTTTGTAATGCTGGCATTGCCAACATTTGTCTTCGTGGGATATTTAATTACACTTTGATTATGCCAAGATTGTGTGACATAGAAACCAGATGAATTTTTCGTCATTTTGAAAAAGGGTGATGGGTCATGCGTTCACGAAAGTTCGATGCTGGCTCCGATAATCGCGCGGCGAACAGCCGCATGCTCGGCGAAAAGCGTCATTGAAGCGGCTGATGGAACCGAAACCGGAGTCGAGAGCAACATCCACAATCTTCTGATCGGTAGTGGCGAGCAAACGCTGGGCATGTGAAACCCGGTGTTGAGTGAGATGGTCAATCAACGTCGTTCCAAATGCCTTCCGAAACAGGGTCATGGCGTAATTCGGATGGAGTCCGACTGCCCGACCGATGGTTTCAATAGTCAGTTGCTCCGCGTAACGCTGCGCAATGAGGCAGGCCATCTGCTCAACTTTATTCAGTCCCCCATCGCTGATTACAACCCGATGCTTGCGATTCATTTTTGATACAACGCCCGAATGATTTGCCGCCAGGGCAAACCTCAACAACCGAGCCTCCATCTCCAGCATTACCGCCTTCATAATGCCAGCGTTGCCCTTCCCAAGATCGCTCACCCACTGGGAAAATAATTGTGCGTCGGAACGCACATGGCGCAACTTGCGCTCGCTAACTACACGGCCATGCAACAGACAATGCACCAGTTCATCCGGCAATTTACATTGTAGAAACCAGGCCAGCGGTATCGTCGCCACAAAATATTCCGGTTCGTCACCATATCCAATAATCTGGTGCGGAATCGCCGCCCAGAAGGCGCTTAATTGTCCGGCTTCAATGCGAATTTTTCTCCCACCCAGCAGATAATTCACCCATCCTGATTCGAGAAAATTAAGCTCAATCTCATTGTGCCGATCGGGTCGGCGCATCGGCGTGGGATGCCATCGCACACAGGTAAAACCGTAGGGTGCGAAGTCGGACCGGCGTGAATCAAACGACTCCATAATGTTAGGATACAGGGATTATTTGCGCATTAAAGGGGAGTTTTGTCGAGAACATTGGAGTAAATTATGCCCATTAAATGCCATTTTTTGGAACGTGTGAAATCGAATTTTTACATTGCTGCATTTCAGTTGTTCAAATTTGACCGCATGAAGATTGTTCGCTGTATTTTGCCATTCCTGTTGACCGCTGCGTTCGCGTCGCAATACGCAGGCGCGGCCTGTTTCCCGGGGAGCTTGCATTGCGACTCTTTCACCGACCCCTTGGGAATTGATTCGGCAAATCCTGCTCTTGATTGGATTCTGCAAACCGGCAATCCATCCGCGCGAGGATTGACACAAAGCGCATATCAAATTCTGGTCGCATCGTCGCAAAACCGGCTCGCAAAAGACACCGGCGATTTATGGGATTCGGGAAAGGTTGCTTCGGATCAAACGTATCAAATCGCTTATGATGGCGCATCCTTGAAGTCAGATCAAGCAGTGTGGTGGAAGGTTCGCGTCTGGGATGGCGGGGGGAAAGTTTCCGCGTGGAGCGCGCCGGCGCAGTGGACGATGGGTGTGCTCAATCCGGCCGACTGGCATGCCCAATGGATTACCGCACCATCCAGCTTGCAGGGCAACAGCAACAGCACCTTTTTGCTACGTCACGAGTTCTCCACGAAACCCAAACTCAAGCGCGCGATGCTCAACATCTGCGGCCTCGGCCAATATGAAATTTCCGTCAACGGCAGAAACGTGACCGCGAACATCCTCACGCCCGGTTGGACGGAATACACGAAGACCTGCCTGTATGACGCCTACGATGTGACCGCGCTGATTCAGCACGGCGACAACGCGGTTGGAATTCTGCTTGGCAACGGGATGTATCGCGTTGCGAAAGGTGGACGTTACGCGAAGTTTGAAAAATCCTTCGGTCCGTTGCAGGCCATCGCACGCATCCGGCTCGAATACGAGGACGGTTCTACGACAATCATCGGCACGGACGAAAGCTGGCACGCGGGCATCGGTCCGATGACATTCTCCAGCGTTTATGGCGGCGAAGATTGGGACGCGCGTCTGGAGCAAAAGGGCTGGAACCGTCCCGGCTTTGATGAATCGAAGTGGCTGCCTGTGGAAATTTCCAGCGGTCCGGGCGGCGAATTGCGGGGCATTTCGCGATCCGCGCCGCCGATTCAAATCTTTGAAACGCACATGCCGGTCAGCCAGCATCAAGTCAAAACCAACGTGACGATTTACGACCTTGGCCAAGAGGCATCGCATCTGGCACACTTCGCCGTTCACGGCCCGGCGGGATCGAAGGTGCGTATCACGCCCAGCGAACTGGTCAATTCCAATGGAACATTGTTCGTGAACAATTACAACGGCCGGGCTTGGAGCGAATACACGCTGGCCGGAACCGGCGAGGAAACTTACACCTCAAAGTTTTTCTATTACGGCGGGCGTTTTCTTCAGGCAGAATGCATTCCGGCGGACGGCGGCGCGGAAATTCCAGAAGTTGATTCAATTGCGGGCCTGGACATTCATTCGTCCGTTGCGAAGGCGGGCCAATTTTCGTGTTCCAACGATCTTTTCAATCGCATCGACACAGTGATCCGCCGCGCGGAATTGGGCAACATGATGAGTGTCATTTCGGATTGTGCCAATCGCGAACGCCTCGGGTGGCTGGAGCAGGATCATCTACACGGGCCGTCATTTCACTATGAATATGACATGAGCCCGCTCGTGACGAAAGTGGTCGGCGACATGATGGACTGCCAGTTGGACGATGGATTGATTCCCACGCACGTTCCAGAATATCCGATCATGTCGCCCAAGTGGCGCGACTCGATTGAGTGGGGCACGACCGGCATTCTCATGCCGTGGCAGCAATTTGAATTCACCGGTGACGTCGCCGGTTTGCTGAAGAGCTATCCGATGATGCGGCGCTATCTTGATTATCTGACTTCCAAAGCCACAGACGGAATTGCCGCTCCGGGCCTGGGCGATTGGAATGGCTTGCGCGCAAACACAAATACGCCCAACAATCTGATCGCGACCGCGCTCTATTTTGAAAACGCCCGGGCGCTCGCGCAATCCGCCAAGCTGCTGGGAAAAACCGATGAAGCTGCGGAGTATGAAAAATTAGCCCAAACCATCCGAGCCGCTTTCAACGCCGCCTTTTTCCATCCCGACACGCAGGAATACGGAACCGGCTCGCAGTGCGCCAACGCGTTGGCTCTGGATTTGGGATTGGCAGAACCGACAAACCGCGCGGCGGTGCTTCAGCATATCGTGGACGATTTGGCGCAACAACATTACGCCATGACCATTGGCGAAGTCGGGCTGCCATATCTCCTGCGCGCGCTGGCGGCCGGTGGCCGCTCCGACGTCATCTTCGACATGGCAAATCAAACGGAATATCCCGGCTACGGTTATCAATTGAAAATGGGTGCAACAGCGTTGCCAGAAACCTGGAACGCTGGTCGCAACAACACGCAGATCCAATTCATTCTCGGCCACATCATCGAATGGTTCTATCACGACCTCGCCGGCATCCGGTTTGATCCGCAATCGCTCGGATTCAAGCATTTCGTCATCCACCCGACGGTCGTTGGTGATCTGACCGAGGTGAAGGCCGCCTATGATTCCATTCGCGGACAAATTGTCAGCGAATGGAAGCTGTCGAAGAACACCATCACGATGCATGTCGTTGTCCCGCCAAACACGACGGCGAACATTGACATTCCGACTGTCAACAAAGACTCCGTGACTGAAGGCGGAAAACTCATCGCGGGATCAGGCGAGATCAGATTCCTGGATTTTCAAGACGCTCGTGCTTCCTATCAAGTCGGTTCGGGTGATTACACTTTCAAAGCGGAAACGTCGTCGAAATAGATTTTATGCTGAAGCCATTTTCAATTTTCGTCCTGATGATGGCGCTTGCCGGCGCAGCCGTCGCGCAGGAGAAACCACGCCTGTTCGTCCTCACCGATATTTCCAACGAGCCTGACGATGAGGAATCGCTCGTCCGTCTTCTGGTCTACGCGAACGAGTTCGATGTCGAAGGGCTGGTCGCCACAACTTCGACGTGGCTGAAAACGAAGCCGCGCGAGGATTTGATCCGCCGGGACATCGCCGCCTATGCCGAGATGCGGACGAATCTGCTCAAACACGCGCCGGGCTTCCCTCCAGCGGAACAACTGCTCGCCGTGACCAAGACCGGCCAGATCGGTTACGGAATGGCGTTCGTCGGGGTTGGAAAAAGCACCGCCGGTTCGCAGTTGATCATAGATGCGGCAGACAAGCCGGATTCGAGTCCGCTTTGGATAACGATTTGGTGCGGAGCCAACACACTGGCTCAAGCGCTGACCGACGTGCGTGCCTCGCGCAGCCCGGAAGAATTGAAAAAGTTCGTCGCCAAATTGCGCGTCTATTCCATATCCGATCAGGACGACGCCGGTGTCTGGATTCGCCGGGAGTTTCCTGATCTTTTTTACATCGTTTCGCCGAGCACACATGACGCGAAGGAATATTATCGCGCGACATGGACGGGCATTTCCGGCGACCGCTTTTACAAAAACGGGCCAATGAAAAAATTCGAAATGGTGGATAATCCGTGGCTCGAAGAACACATCATCAACAACCATGGGCCGCTTGGCGCGCTATATCCGCCGCTCAAATACATAATGGAAGGTGACACGCCGTCGTTTTTGGGTTTGATCAATAACGGTCTTGGCTGGGATGTCAGTCCGGCTTTCGGAGGCTGGGGCGGACGCTACGTTTTGTATCAACCGTCGGGCGAGCCGCGAAAAATCTGGACGAACAATTCCGACAGCCGGGACACGGTCATGGCGGACAATGGTCAGACCGTTACGTCCGAACAGGCCACGATCTGGCGCTGGCGCGAACAATTCCAAAATGATTTCGCCGCGCGCATGAACTGGTGCGTCGCGGAAAATTTCACCAACGCCAATCATAATCCAATCGCCGTGCTCAACGGCGACCGCACAAAAAACATTCTGACGATTTCCGCGACGAACGGCGCGACGATTGCGCTCAACGCCGAAGGCACGAGCGATCCCGACGGAAATTCCGTGCGCGCGACGTGGTGGATTTATCCCGAAGCCGGTAACATTTCCGGTGCGATGCTTTCGGCCACGAACGGTTTGCAAACGCAAGTGCAGTTGCCGCAAATCAAGAAGCCCGGAAAACTTCACGTCATCCTGCAAGTGCAAGACGATGGCGAGCCGCCGTTGACTGCGTATCGTCGCGCGATCATTGAAGTTCCGGCCATGACGCAATAAAACAATTGAAAACCATTAGATTTATTCCGTCGTGCGTTCCGATTTTGTCCCTGGTTTTCACGACATTTTTCGTTGCTGAATTGAAGGCCGTGGTCGTGGATCAAACCGGGGGCGACTTGTCATCCGCGATGGTTTGGACGGGCAAACCAATGCTGGATAAAGCGCCGGAAAACATGGTGGCTTTTCGCAAGCAATTTGAAATGACAGCACTGCCGCAGCAAGCAACGCTGCATCTTTTTGCCGACGTGCGCTATATGCTTTGGGTGAATGGCCGTTATGTTGAACGCGGCCCGGCGCGGTTCGAGCCTGCGGCACCGGAATATGATTCGGTGGACATTACAAAATTTATGATCGCCGGCAGCAATGTCATTTCCATTCTCGTCACGGCGCAAATCAGTAACGGCAGAACGCGGCTGCACGAGCCTTGCTTGACGGCTGAACTTGTTGAACAAAACGGCGGCAAATCGAAAATAATTTTCAATACGGACGCAACTTGGAAATGGAGTGACCAGACCCGCTACCGCCGGGCGATAACTGATTGGGCGAACATTTATGATGTGGTGGACGCGCGCGTGGAGGACTGGGATTGGACGCAGTTGGATTACGATGACAGCAAATGGGCTGCCGTTGAGCCGGTGAAAGACAAAACATGGGGAACGCTGACGGCACGCCGCATTCCGCTGCTGCGTGAAACAGTTGTGTTGCCGGAATGGCAGGCGGGTTTGCAATGGCCGGTCACGCTCAAAACGAACGAACAGATCACCTTCAAATTTCCGCACCTGGTTCTGGCCTATGTGCAAATTGAAATGGACGCGGACGAAGACAGTGTTGTGGAACTGACCTACTCGCCAAAAACAAAAATCACCTGTCGCGCGGGCAAGCAGATTTACATTTCCACGGACACGCATTCGATTTTTGAGGGCGGCATCCGTGTCAAGTCCGGGCGGGTCACATTACAGAGCGTGAAGTTTGTCGAGCGGCTTTATCCCTTCGACCAAATCGGCACGTTTGAATCCAGCGATCCGTTGCTGAACCGGCTTTGGAAAACTTGCGTGCGCGGATTGGAAATCACGAGCGAGGACGCTTACGTGGATTGCGCCGACCGCGAGCGTGTGGAGTGGATGGATTGTGATCCGCCGGCATTTGACGTGACGCGCGTGGCGATGGCCGGTTCGGCGGCGGACGGAAAAGAAATATTTGCCGATCCGCGTCTGCTCGAAGAGATGCTGCGGCGCACGGCCTATACGTTGCAACCGGGCGGTTGGGTGAAAGCGCACACATCTTCCGACCGCTTTGACATTCACGCGAAAATGGAAGACCGCGCGTGCGATTGGGTGGAGGGCGCGCGGCGTTATTACGAAAGTTGCGGCCAGACGGACGTCATCCGCGAAATCTGGCCGGCTATTGTCGCGCAGATGAATTGCTTCCTCGACCGCCGCACGCCGCGCGGTCTGGTGCTGGCCCGCGAATGGGTGGTCTGGGGCAATCCGGTCGGCTACCAAACTTGTGAAGGCACGGCGCTAAATGCCTTTGTTTACAAGGCGCTGGTTGACGCGGCGTTTCTGGGAAATCTGATTGGAGAAAGAGAGCAGGCGAAAAAATTCGGCCGCGCCGCCACGGATTTGGCGACGGCGATCAATGCCGTTCTTTGGGATAAAACTGCCGGAACTTATTACGCGGGCTATTACGATTTGGCGGTCGCCAAAAAGGCTCCTGATTATCGTCCGCTCAAGTTGACAGTTGAAAATAATCTGATTGAACCCACGCGCCACGCCGCTTTGTTCGCGCTGGATCAAGGAGTCGTTCCGAAAAACCGCCGGGAAAGCGTGACCAAATATCTGATGGCCCATCCGCCCGTGGAAAATGACATCATGCAGTATTATTATTTTTTCAAACAGCAATACGCGGCGGATGACCCGGCGCAAGACCTGGCGGGCCTGAACAAACAGCGCGCGGAATGGAAGGACATGGCCGAAAGCCCTTACGAGGCGACTTTTGAAGGATTGCATTCATGGGGTTCGCAGGCACATTGTTACGGAATGTTTCCGGCTTATTTTTTAAGCTCCTATGTTCTGGGCGTGCGACTCGACGGACCGGTTCAAAAAAAATCCCTGCTCATCGAACCGCGCCTGGGCGATTTGACCGAAGCTTCGGGAACGGTCGTGACGGAATTCGGTCTTGTGCCCGTGTCGTGGGAAAAAGTCGGGGAACATTGGAGCTTTTCAGCCGAGGTCCCCGCCGGAATCAAAACACGTCTTCGCCTTCCAGTCGGCACGGGCAGGTTCACCGCGATGCTCGACGGCAAAAATATAACTTCAACGCAAAAAGGTCGCTGGTTGGAAATACCATTGAAGGGTGGCCCGCACAGCGGCACATGGAACAACATCAATTAATTCGGGAGCAAATTTAATCTCATGCAAAAACATTTATTTCTACTGCTGGCACTCGCATTGAGTTTCGGCTGCGCATCGGCGCAACCGCAGACAAACCGCCACACGCAAGTCTCTATTCGCGGCGAAGATTTTTACATCAACGGCCAGCCAACCTATGCCGGGAGGACTTGGAACGGCCATCGCATCGAGGGGCTTTTGCTGAACGCGCGGCTTGTGCAGGGAATTTTTGACGATTTGAATCCCGACAACGCGAAGAACTGGGCGTATCCCGACACCGGCAAATGGGACGCTGGCCGCAACACGCGCGAATTTATCGCCGCGATGCCTTCGTGGCGCACAAATGGCCTGCTGGCGTTCACTTTGAATCTGCAAGGCGGTTCGCCGCACGGCTACGGCAATTCAAAAGAGCATCCCGTGATCAATTCCGCCTTCAATTCCGACGGCTCGCTGCGCGCGGATTATTTTTCGCGGCTGGAAAAAATTCTAGATCGCGCGGATGAACTTGGGATGGTCGTCATCCTCGGATATTTTTATCAGGGACAGGATCGCGATTTGACCAATGAAACTGCGGTGATCCGCGCGGTGGATGGCGCGACCGGCTGGGTTCTCGACCACGGTTATCGCAACGTGATCGTGGAAATCAACAACGAGTGCGACCAGCATTACGTCAACGAAATTCTCCGGCCCGAACGCGTGCATGAATTGATTTCGCGCGTGCAAAAAAATGAGCGCGGCGGTTTTCATCTGCTCGCCAGCACGAGTTACAGCGGGCCGCTGCCAAAGGAAAATGTCGCGACGAACGCCAATTTTATTTTAATCCACGGCAATGGTGTAAAAAATCCCGCGCGCATCACGGATTCCATCCGCAAAATCCGCGCGCAGTGCGAAAAGCCTAAGCCGATTCTTTTCAACGAAGACGACAATTACAATTTCGACCTACCAACGAACAATTTTACCGCCGCCGTCAGCGAACACGCCTCATGGGGTTATTTTGATTACCGGCGCAAAGGCGAAAGTTTCAACGAAGGTTTCCAGTGCCTGCCGGCCGACTGGACGATTGGCAGTGACCGCAAACGCGCGTTCTTCCAGCTTGTTTCCGAAATGACCGGGACAAATTCCGCCGCCGACAAAAATTCAATTGGAAAATAAATTTAATGAAATCACTCAAACTAAAACCGCCGGTGCTCGGCGTCATTTACGGCAATCGCGATTTTTTCCCGGATCAACTTGTAACGGAAGCACGCGCGGATTTGGCGAAAGTTTTTGCGAGGTTCGGCATTAAGACAATTCAACTCGGCGAAAAAGATTCCAAGATCGGCGGCGTGGAGACACACGCGGACGCGTGCAAGTCCGCGGAACTGTTTCGCAAGCACGCGGACGAAATTGACGGCGTGCTCGTCTGCCTGCCGAATTTTGGCGACGAAAAGGGCGTGGCCGACACGCTGAAAATGTCGAAGCTCAACGTGCCGGTTTTGATCCAGGGTTATCCCGACGATTTGAAACAGCTTTCGCTCGCGCGCCGCCGTGACGCGTTCTGCGGAAAAATTTCCGTCGCCAACAATCTCGTCCAGGCCGGCATCAAATTTTCGCTCACGGACAAGCACGTTTGCCATCCGACTTCCGCAAGCTTTGAGGTGGACTTGCAAAAGTTTTTCGGTGTCTGCCGCGTCGTGAACGGCGTGCGTGGCGTCCGGCTCGGCGCGGTCGGCGCACGACCGGGCGCGTTCAATACCGTTCGTTATTCTGAAAAAATTTTGGAGCGCCACGGCATCAGTGTCACGACCGTTGACCTTTCGGAATTTCTGGGCAAGGCGGAAAAATTGGACGCGAACGCAATCGCCGTTAAAAATAAACTGGCAGAAATCACCGGCTACGCGCCTGCGCCGGGCGTGCCGCCGGAGAAATTCTTGCAGATGGCCAAACTCGGCGTGATTCTCGGCGACTGGATGGACGCCAACGCGATTGACGCCACGGCGATCCAGTGTTGGACATCGGTGCAGCAAAATTTCGGCTGCAACGTCTGCACGTTGATGAGCATGATGAGCGAAAAATTCCTGCCGAGCGCCTGCGAGGTGGATGTGACCGGCGTGCTTACGATGTATGCAATGCAGCTCGCCGGCGGCACGCCCGCCGCGTTGGTGGACTGGAATAACAATTACTCGGACGACGACGACAAGTGCGTGCTGTTCCATTGCGGCAACTGGGCAAAATCGTTTCTGCCCGACATCAAGATTGCCACTGCACCGATACTCGGCAGCATTCTTGGCGTGGAAAACACTTACGGCGCGCTTGACGGGCGCACGCCTGCCGGGCCGTTGACCTTTGGCCGCATCACGACCGCCGATGCCGATGGAAAAATCCGCAGTTATGTCGGCGAGGGCGAACTGACGAACGACAAACTCGACACGTTCGGCAACCGCGCCGTCGCAAAAATTCCGCGCCTGCAAAAGCTCATGCACCATGTCTGCAAAAATGGTTTCGAGCATCACGTCGTGATGACCCAGTCGCACTCCTCTGGAATTCTGGCCGAGGCGTTCGGAAATTATTTCGGCTGGGAAGTGCATCATCATAACGCGCCGCAAGATTGATTATGGCAAGACCAGTTTTATCTGACCGCGATCTTGCGCTAAAATCCATTCACCTGCGCAAGCAGACGCTCGAAGTGATTTTCAACGCGGGCGCGGGACACACCGGCGGCAGCTTGTCGTGCCTCGACATTTTGAACGTGCTTTACAACCGCATCCTTAACGTGTCGCCAGAAAAAATTCCCGATCCGAACCGCGACCGCTACGTCCAGAGCAAAGGGCATTCGGTCGAGGCGCTTTACGCGGTGCTGGCGGATCGCGGATTTTTCCCCGAATCGGAATTGAAAACCATTTGCCACTACAAATCCCATTTCGTCGGCCATCCGACGCGGCACATTCCCGGCATCGAGATGAACACCGGCGCGCTCGGCCACGGCCTGCCGATTTGCATCGGCATGGCGCTCGCGAGCAAGATGGATTCCGCGCTGTATCGCGTCTTCACGTTGCTCGGCGACGGCGAACTCGCCGAAGGGTCGAACTGGGAAGCCGCGATGTCCGCCGCGCATTACAAGCTGGATAATCTCACCGCGATCATTGACCACAACACGCTTCAGATCAGCGGCCGCACGCGCGACGTGATGAGCAACGAACCGATTGATGAAAAATTCCGCGCGTTCGGCTGGGCGGTGAAAACTGTCAACGGCCACAATTTTGCCGAACTGACCGACGCCTTGAGCAAGCCCGCTGAAATTGGCAAACCAACGTGCGTTATCGCGAACACCGTGAAAGGCAAAGGCGTGAGCTTCATGGAAGACGTTGCCAAATGGCATCACGGCGTGCCGAGCGATGCGGAATTGAAACAGGCGTTGAGCGAACTGGATTTGGCCGAAACAAAATTGAAGGAGGTCGCATGAGTGCGCCAGCACCTTCCATGTATTCGCCCGCCGCGAAGGCGATGGCGGAAAAGCTCGGCCTGAAAATGGGTCGCGCCAATCTCGACGAATTCGCCGCAACGCTGATGGAACTGGCGAAGGCAAATCCAAGTATTGTTGCCGTCACGAGCGATTCGCGCGGTTCGGGAAAACTCGGTCCGTTCGCACAGGCGCTGCCGAAGCAGCTCGTTGAAGTCGGCATCGCGGAACAAAATCTCGTCGGCATCACGGCCGGCTTGGCGGCGTGCGGCAAAAAATCTTTCGGCGTTTCGCCCGCGTGCTTTCTCACAGCGCGCTCACTGGAACAAATCAAGAACGACGTCTGTTACTCGGACGTTCCAGCGACGCTCATCGGCATCAGCTCTGGCGTTAGTTACGGCGCGTTGGGAAGCACTCATCATTCGTTGTATGACTTGGCGGTGTTGCGCGCGATTCACAATATTTCCATTGTCGTTCCGGCGGACAATTTTGAAACGCGCGAAGTCATCCGCCTCGCCGCGAAATCGAAAAAGCCGATTTACATCCGCTTTGGCAAGGCGGCAATGTTCAACCTCCACAAAGCGGAAGATAAATTTGAAATCGGCAAGGCGATTCCATTGCGCGATGGAAACGACGTCGCTTTTATCGCCTCCGGCGAAACGGTGGTTCACGCTTTGCTCGCCGCCGGACAACTGGCCGAACGCGGATTGAATTGCCGCGTCATTTCGATGCACACGGTCAAACCGCTCGACACCGATGCCGTGCTGAAAGCAGGGCGCGAATGTCGCGCAGTCGTCACAGTCGAGGAACATAGTGTCCACGGCGGATTTGGCGAGGCGTGCGCTTCGGTTTTGATGCAAGCCGGCGTGACTGTGCCGTTTCGCATCGCGGGCATTCCTGACGAAGATACCGTCACCGGCGCGCAGGCGGATATTTTCCGACATTACGGAATTTCGATGGAAGGCTTGAGCGCAACCGCGTTGAAACTTTTGAAATGAGTTTGATCCTCGCCATTGACCAAAGCACCTCCGCGACGAAGGCGATCCTCTTCGACGCGAACGGAAAAGTTTTGGACAAAACTTCGCGCGAGCACCGGCAGATTTATCCGCAGCCGGGATGGGTGGAACACGACGCCGAAGAAATCTGGCAAAACGTTTTGGCGGTCATCCGTGAAATCGCCAAACGCAATTCCAGGAAAATCACCCGGCTTGCCGGTTTGAGCATCACGAACCAGCGCGAAACGGCTTTGGTTTTTGACCGCAGCACCGGCAAGCCTTTGCATAACGCGATTGTCTGGCAATGCCGGCGGGGCGACGCAATTTGCCGGAGACTTCGTGCCCAAGGCCATGATGATTTTGTCCGGCAGAAAACCGGGCTGAAAATTGACACTTATTTCTCCGCGTCGAAGTTGAAATGGCTCATCGCGGAAAAACCGGAAATTGCCGCAAAGTTGAAAAACGGCGACGCGGTTATTGGAACGATTGACGCCTACCTGATTCATCGCCTCACCGGCGGAAGAGTTTTTGCCACGGATTTTACGAACGCCAGCCGCACTCTGCTTTTTGACATCGGCAAACTGCGCTGGGATGCCCAACTCTGCAAACTTTTCAACGTTCCGCCGATCGCGTTGCCAGAAGTCCGCGAAAGCTCGTCGCAGTTCGGTGAAACCGACGTGAACGGAATCTTGCCGGGACTAATTCCGATTGTCGGCGTGATGGGCGATTCGCAGGCGTCACTTTTTGCGCAAAAATGTTTTACGCCCGGAATGGTGAAGGCGACTTTCGGCACCGGCACGAGCGTGCTGCTGAACATCGGGGGGAAATTCAAGCCGTCGAAGCGCGGCGCGGTCACCGCGCTCGCATGGGTCTGGCATGGAAAACCGGTTTATGCATTTGAAGGCATCATCAATTTTTCCGCCGCGACGATTGAATGGCTGAAAAATCAACTCGGCTTGATTCAAAGTTCCGCTGAAGCCGAAAAACTCGCAACCGGCGCGGCTGACAATGGCGGCGTTTATTTCGTGCCGGCATTTGCAGGCTTAAGTGCGCCGTATTGGAATCCCGAAGCCCGCGCGGCCATTCTGGGCATGACGGCGCACACAAAAAAAGAACACATCGTCCGCGCGGCGGAGGAAGCGATTGCGTATCAAATCCGCGACGTGCTGGACATGATGCGCGGCGATGCCAGAATCAAATTGAAAATGCTTCATGCCGATGGCGGGCCGACGCGCGACAAATTTCTGATGCAATTCACCGCCGACATCACGGGCGTGGCCTTGGAAGTCTCTGAAGTCGCCGAATCGTCGGCCTGGGGCGCGGCGATGATGAGTTTGCTCGGCTTGGGAATTTACAAGTCGCCGGGTGAACTGGCAAAGTTGTCGCGCGCAACAAAAACTTTTCGCCCGGGAATGCCGCCGGCGCTGGTCGGAAAAAACTGCGACGGCTGGAAGCGAGCCGTAAAAAGAGTGTTGTGAATTTGAACCCGATAAATCCAAAATATAATCCATGAAAATAAATCCATTCAAACTGGTGCTCGTCGTCTGCCTGACCGCAGCGGCAATTTTGTTCACGCAAAGTTCGTCTGCGCAATCCGCGTCGAAAGGCAAAATCGCCGTGGTCGTTTCCACGCTGAACAACCCGTGGTTTGTCGTGCTCGGCGAGGCGGCCAAGGCGCGCGCGATCGAACTCGGCTACGACGCGACGGTCTTTGATTCGCAAAACGACACGGCGAAGGAGGCGGCGAATTTTGAAAACATCATCGCCAGCGGCTACAAGGCGATTGTATTCAATCCGACAGATGCGAACGGCTCAATCGCCAATGTCCGCAAGGCGAAAGACGCGGGCATACCGGTTTTCTGCATTGACCGCGAAATCAATTCGACAAACGCGGCAACGGCGCAGATGCTATCGGATAATTATTCCGGCTGCGTGAAGCTTGGCGAGTATTTCGTCGAAGAAGTGGGCGAAAACGGCAAATATGCCGAGTTGCTTGGCCTGGTCGGTGACAACAACACTTGGAACCGCTCGAAAGGTTTCCACAGCGTGGTGGATCGTTACCCTGGTCTGAAAATGGTCGCGCAGCAAAGCGCGGACTTCGACCGGGCCAAGGGACTGGAAGTGCTGGAATCCATCCTGCAAAAAAATCCCGACATCAACGCCGTGTTTTGCGGCAACGACGCGATGGCGATGGGCGCGTATCAGGCGCTGGTCGCCGCCGGCAAGGACAAACAGGTGAAAGTTTTCGGCTTTGACGGCGCGGACGACGTGGTGAAGCTGATTGCCGAAGGCAAAATCACCGCGACGGGAATGCAGTTCCCGAAAAAGATGGCCCGCCAGGCCGCCGAGTTCGCCGACCAGTATCTCAACGGCAAACGCGACTTTCCGCAGAAGATTCCCGTGGCGGTGGAACTGGTCACGCAGGAGAACGTCGGCAAATACGGCGATTACGGCCGCAAAAAATGATGAAACGCGCCCTCCTCGCCGTGGTCGCGCTGGGGCTGCTGGCCGGGGTGTTCCGGTTTGTGCCGCTATTTCATCTCGTGCCGCTCAAACAGGAGCAAGGACGACAGGCGGCGGCGGAGTTCAACCCCACGAATTTCGCCACGGCGTTCTGGAATGACAAGCTGTTGAAATCGCTCGATCGCGCGGCGGACGCCGGTCAGGTGTTGGCCGCGCTGGCCAGCGACCCGCAAAAGGCGCGCACGCAATTTGGCCGCACGCTGGGCATCAGCAGTTCCACCCTGTTTTTCCTGCGTGGAACCGGCCGCGTGGTCAGTGTGACGAAAAAAGGTGTGGCGCTCACATTGAAAGATGACAGTGACACGGCGGACATCCTGTTGCCGACGGGACTTTTGTTTGGCAACACCGTGCGCGACGGCACGGGACTGCTGGATGCCAGCGCGTTTCCGAACTCGCAACATTTCAATGATCTTTCAACCGAGTTGAACCGGATGGTTGAAATCACCCTGCTGCCGAAACTGCGCGAACAGGCGAAAGTCGGCGTGAAAATTTCTTTCGTCGGCTGCGCGGAAGTTACCGAAGAAGACGCCGACGCAAGGCCGCTCAAAGTCATTCCGGTGTCAGTCAAGCTGGAATCGCCGTAATGAATCCGCCCGTCTCCAACGCCACTGAAACCGATGTGCTGCTCGAAGCACGCGGCATCACCAAGGCGTTTCCCGGCGTCCGCGCGCTGGAAGACGTGCAAATCACCGTGCGGCGCGGACGGGTCAATGCGCTCCTCGGCGAAAACGGCGCGGGCAAATCCACGATGATGAACATTCTCGCAGGCGTCTTTCCGCCGGACGCCGGGGAAATTTTTCTGGCGGGCCGGCCGGTGCGTTTTGCCAGTCCGAGCGCGGCGCAACAGGCGGGCATTTCCATCATCTTCCAGGAATTGAACCTCGTGCCGCACTTGAGCATTGCGGAAAACATTTTTCTCGGCCGTGAACCGCGCAACGCGGTTGGCCTGTTGGATTATGCGCGAATGAACCGCGACACCCGCGCGCTGCTGACGGAATTGGAGCTGGATGCGGACCCGCGCACGCCGGTGGCGCGGCTGCGGGTCGGAGCGCAACAGGTGGTGGAGATTGCCAGGGCGGTGTCGTTCCGGTCGCGTGTCGTCATCATGGACGAGCCGACCTCGGCCATCACCGAGCACGAGGTGGCGGTGCTGTTCCGGCTCATCCGACAGCTCAAGGCGCGCGGCACCGGCATTGTTTACATCACGCACAAACTCGACGAACTGGAGGAGATCGCCGATGACATCACCGTGTTCCGCGACGGCCGGCTCATCGCGACCAGGCCGTTTGCCGACACCACACGCGACGAAATGGTGCGGCTCATGGTCGGGCGCGACCTGACGGATTTGTTTCCGAAAACTTCCACGACCGCCGGCAACGAAATGCTGCGCGTAAGAAACATTTCACTGCGCCATCCCGAACGCGCCGGGGATTTTGTCGTGCATGACGTTTCGTTTTCCGTGCGCCGGGGCGAAGTGCTGGGCCTGTTCGGCTTGATGGGCGCGGGGCGGACGGAGTTGCTCCAGACGATTTTTGGCCTGCACCCGCGCGCCGCCACCGGAGAAATTTGGATCGAAGGCCAACCGGTTTGCATCCGCTCGCCGCGCGCGGCGATTGATGCCGGGCTGGCGCTCGCGCCTGAAGACCGCAAAGGCGACGGTCTGGTGCTCATGCATAGCGTCGTCGAAAACACCACGCTCGCCTGTCTGGAAAAGATTTCACGGTGCGGTTTGCTCCGGCCTGCGCTCGAATGCGATCTTGTCAGCCGCTACGTCGAACGTCTGCACGTCCGCACCCCCACCCTGCATCAGGCGGTCCGCCATTTGAGCGGCGGCAACCAGCAAAAGGTCGTCCTCGCCAAATGGCTTGCCACCGAGCCAAAGATTTTGCTGCTCGATGAGCCGATGCGCGGCATTGACATCAACGCAAAAAAAGAAATCTACGCGCTCGTGGATGAACTCGCCCACAACGGACTCGCCGTGGTCATGGTTTCGTCCGAGCTGCCGGAAATTCTCGCCATCGCCGACCGCATCCTCGTTCTGGCCGAGGGCCGCGTGACGGCGGAATTTGCGCGCGGCGCGGCCACGGAAGAAACCATTTTACAGGCCGCGTTGCCCGGCGGCAGAAATTAAATCCCGAGCATGAACCGGAAAACTCTCATTGAACAGCTCGCGCGCTTCCAGTCGTTTCTCGCGCTGGCCCTGATGGTCATCGCGCTGAGCCTGGCCTCGAACAATTTCCTGACCGTGGACAACACGATGAACGTGCTGCGGCAGATTTCCATCAACCTCTGCCTGTCGCTTGGCATGACGCTCGTGATTCTTTCCGGCGGCATTGATCTGTCCGTCGGCTCCGTGCTGGCGCTGGCGGGCGCGGTTGCCGCCGGGCTGTTGAAAAACGGGCTGGCCCTGCCACGCTTCAATCTGCTGGTGCAATTCACCGTGCCCGGCGCCATTGTCACGGGAATCGCCGTCGGCCTTGCGCTCGGCTCGTTCAATGGTCTCGCTGTCACGCGCTTCAAACTGCCGCCGTTCGTCGCCACGCTCGGCATGCTGAGCATCGCGCGCGGGTTGACGATGCTGTGGACCGGCGGATTTCCCGTCACCGGCCTCGGCGATGACTTTGGCCGGCTCGGCACCGGCCACGCGCTGGGCATTCCGATGCCCGTGTGGATTTCCGCCGCGCTTGTGGCCTTGTTCATCGTCGTGACGCGGCGGACGCGATTTGGGCGGCATCTTTACGCCGTTGGCGGCAACGAACGCGCCGCCACCTTGAGCGGCCTGGCCGTGCCGCGCATCAAACTCATGGTCTATACCCTCGGCGGCGGGCTGGCGGCGGTGGCCGGACTGCTCGTCACCGCGCGGCTGGATTCCGCCACGCCCAACGCCGGCCTCGGCTATGAACTCGATTCCATCGCGGCGGTGGTCATCGGCGGCACGTCGCTTTCCGGCGGCCGCGGCTCGATTCTCGGCACCGTGCTGGGCTGCCTGATCATTGGCATTTTGAACAATGGACTTTTTCTGCTGGATGTGTCGCCGTTCTGGCAGCAAGTCGTCAAGGGGTTTGTGATTCTTGCCGCCGTGGCGGTTGACAAAGCGAGTAAAGCGGAAAGATGAAAATATTTGCGACTGTATTTATTTGACCAAGGCAACGTGGGGCACAACTTAACCGCCTTGGACGGGAGTAAGTGTGGACTGACACGTTTTCGTAGTTTAACGGCTGGCAATGCCAGTGAATCAAAAACTCACGAATGAGCACGAAAAGATGGCTTCCGAACCTTGTTGCCTCACTGACCCCAAGCCGAGTTAAGATGCGTGTTTCCATGCCTGCATAAACTGCTGCGCACGAATTTTTCACGGGGAAGGCGGAATAATCCCAGCCCATCAGTGCTCCGATTCGCCGGGGATTTCAGGGGTGCCGGGGTCGTCCAAAATTTGCACGGCGGAGGCGTCGCCGAGATCTTTCCAATCCTGCAGCACCCAGACGACTTTTTTATCCAGAGTCACTTCGACAAGTTGCGGGCCTTTGCCGCTCCCGCCGCGCGAACAGAAAATGGTATTGCCATTGGCCAGACGTGTGCAGCTTTGCGGTGCGGAAACCAAGCGATATGCTGCCGGCAAATCAGCATTTTTGCATTCCCAGACCGTCTCGCCCTTGGGATTGACCTCCCGCGTGAGGCTGTCGTGCTCATCGGTGATGAGCGTGTTGCCATTCTTGAGCCGGAGGGCGGCCCATGGCGACCGGATGGGGCAGCTCCAAACTTTGTTAAAATCCTTGTCGTATTCGACGACGTTGCTCTCGTTGAGATAGGAAACGAGATACGTTCCCTGCGCAGTAAGGCGTGCCCGGCGGAATTGCCCATGAATATAATTTGGATTGTATGCCTGATGGTAGGGAAGTTCGTGGTTCACCTCCACCACGCCGGTCTTGATATTCACGATCATAAGCCGGGGTGGCAGACCGTTCAGGACGAACATCACCTTGTCCAGACCGATGGGCTGGCACGTGTGGACTTCCGTGTGGTTGGTGCCGGCGGGAACCGAGCAATCGTAACGCCAAACCACTTTTTTGTCCGGCGTGATTTCGGCGACATACTGCATCCGCGTGAACAGGATGTTCCCGTTGGAAAGCATCCACACATCGTCATATTCGTAACCTTTGCCGGTTTGATAAGTCCAGATGACCTTGCCGTTATTGACGAGGAACATTTTGGTGTAGTTTTCACCGACGTAAAGCATCGGGTGCTGTGCCAAGCCATTGCCGGGCAGGCCAAGAGGCGTGACCGCGTTCGTCCATTTACCCATGGGCGACTCGATTTCCGCAGGGCCCATCGCGGGGACATCCGTGGCGGTGAAGCGGTCAAGCATGGCCATGCAGGGAGTCGCGGAGGTTGCGCCTGTGGCGGTTTGTAGCGTATGACAGCCGGTTAATAGGGAGGCGATGCCAATTGCCGAAAACATTGCAATCAAGGAGCAGTTTTTTGAGTTCATAGGTTTGTAGAGTTGAGTTGATAAAAAGCAAAGACGGTCGTCAACGAAATTTGGCTTGGTTGAGATGTGCAAATCATTTCTTCACAAGGACAATTTTGTCGCGATCTGGTTGCGCAAGGCAGATGACGCGGCAGCCTGACGTGAGAAAAGCTGCTCCGGTGCGAGCATCAGATTGTTGTCGCGTCATAAACGGTAATCGAAATAAACGGTTCATAAATGCGCTTGTTCATGGCAAAGCCGCGCGCAGCTTGATGGCTTTGACCGGCAGCGTGAGTGCGGCAGAATTCAGGCCGTCGGCGCTGGCAGTGAGTTGAATCGCGCTGGGATTTCTTGTTTGAATGGTCCTGCGCGGATTTTCCGTTTGCACGATGACTTGGGCGAGGCCGTTGAACAGGCTGCGCTCGCTGCCCTTGTCGGCTTCGTGGCAGCTTGGGTCGCCATTGCCAACGCCGATGATTTTTCCGCCGGTGATTTCAAACTTCACGAAGTTGGAGGCCGTGGGAACTACGCGGCCTTGCGCGTCAACGGCTGAAACATTGATCACCGCCACATCCTCGCCGTCGGCATTGATGCTTTTGCGGTCCGTCATCAAAACAAGTTTCACCGGCGCGCCGGTGGTTTCAACAACGGTTGTCGCGGCCACTTTTCCATTTTTGTAACCGTGCGCATCGAGTTTGCCGGCTTGGTAAGCAACCCTCCATTCGAGATGCGACAGTCGCGGCACGTCCTTTTTGCCGAGGCTCTGGCCGTTCAAGAAAAGTTCGACTGCCTCGAAATTGCTGTGGACCCACACCTCGATTTCCTGGCCTTCCTTGCCCGGCCAGTTCCAGTGCGGCAAAATGTGCAGCACCGGTTCATCGGTCCACCATACTTTGTAAAAATAAAAGTTGTCCTTCGGAAAACCGCAGGTGTCGAGAATGCCGGTCGGCGATCCGATCCCCGGCCACGAATACGGCGTCGGCTCGCCGCGATAATCAAAACCCGTCCATACGAACGCGCCGGCCAGCCATGGACGCGCCGCGTAGTAATTCATCCACGCCTCGGCGGTAGAACCCCATTCGCGCTGCGAGTCGCCTCCACGGGGCAAGTTGCGGTCGTAAGCCGAAAGATAAGCGTTGGTCTTGTCATTATGATAAATGCCTCGGGTGCTGCTGGTGCTGCCCTCTTCTGATCCAAACGCAGGCTTGTTCGGAAACGCTGCGTGAAATTCATCCATGTCGAGAAAGTGGCCGCGATTCTTCGAATGCGTGCCTTGGAACCAGTAATTGAAGCCCTGCACATCGAGCACCTTGGAAAAGCCATTGCCCCAATCCCAATTCATTGCACACGTCGCGGGCCGTGTCGGGTCGAGCCGGTGCACGATGTCCTGATTCGGCACGGCGAGTGTTTGGGCGAATTTATCACTGCCTTGCGCTGACATCTCCTCGTTGCCGATTCCCCACGCAATGACACTGGGGTGATTGCGATCGCGATGGATGAGATTTTCAAAATCGCCCAATGATTGCGTCGTGTCGCCAAGACGACGCTGCTCGGTATAAACCAAAATGCCAAGTCGGTCACATGCGTCCAGCAATTCCGGCGTCGCCGGGCCGTGCGCGGTGCGATAAGCGTTACAGCCGAATTTTTTCAGTTGCTCAAGCCGCCACACGTTGAGCGCGTCCGGCACCGCGATGCCGACGCCTGCTGCGTCCTGATGATTGGCCGTTCCTTTGATGAAAACGTGTTTGCCATTCAGGAGAAAACCTTCATTGGCGTCCCATTTGATCGTGCGGATACCGAACGGCGTTTCATAAACGTCTGACAATTTGCCCCTCACTTCCACCCGCGAAATCATTTTGTAAAGGTAAGGATCTTCGAGCGACCAGAGCCATGCGGACGCGACTTTTATTTCTTGTGAAACAGTTTGTTCGGCGTTTGTCCCGATGGCGATATTGAACGGCTCGCTCAGCGCGACTGTTTTTCCATTCGCATCCACGATTTCGGAAATGATTCTGGCGTTCACCGGCGAACCGGAATCATTGCGCACCGTGGTTTCCGCCGAAACTTCCGCGTTTTGATTTGTCACCGTGCTCGTCACAAAAGTTCCCCAATGCGCGATGTGCGCCGCGCCGGTTTTGACGAGCCAGACATGACGGTAAATGCCCGCGCCCTCGTAAAACCAGCCTTCGAAGCGCGTCGCATCCACGCGCACAACCAGCGTGTTCGTGCCACCGTAATTCGCGGCACGCCTGATGTCATAATAAAAGCTGCCGTAGCCGCTGACATTTCTGCCCAGACAGACGCCGTTGAGCCAGACCAGACAGTTGCGATATACGCCGTCAAATTCAATCCACAGCGCCCGGCCTTTGTCGCCGGCCGGTAGTTCAAACGTGCGCCGATACCAGCCAATGCTGTTGGTCGGAAAATTCGGGCCAATGGGTTTGTAGCCATGAGCCTTGTCACCATTCTTGTCGAACGGCAATTCCACGGCCCAATCGTGTGGCAGATCCAATGTGCGCCAACTAGAGACATCGAAGCCGGGCTGCACAAAGGAAACATCCTTGCCGAGATTCGTCGCGGCGGCGTCCACGCGCAGCGGGGCGTTTGTAGCTTCCTGCCTGTCGTCATCGGGCCGGGTTTTGTCAAGGCGGGCGAACTCGGGATAATTGAATTGCGCGCCCGCGTCCGGGGCATCCCCCAGATGAAACTGCCAGCCAAAATCCATCAGCAGGCGCTCGCGGGGCGCATCATCGGCTGCAAAAACAGTAGTCGCGCCGATAACGAGTATCGCGATCAAAATTCGCAGGGATTTCATTGAGCCAATTCTTTTCGATAAATGATTGTCACGCAAGCCAGTTGTCGCTGGACTGCGTTAAGGCCAAGCACTACCAAATGAACCATTGCCGGTGCGCTGTATAGGGTCGCCCATAAAGTTCATCAGAATTAATCCGCAGGACAAATACGCACCAGAACGACACCATGCGTGGCGACGGGCGCTTCAAATTTGTCGGAAAAGATGCCAATGTCCTTTTGCCGCCACAGGTCGCGCACAGTCTGTTTGCCGGATATTTTCAAATCTGAAAAGTTTGCGGTGACGGTCGCATTGGTCGCGCTGCGGTTGAAGAGGCCGACGGCCAGCGAGCCGTCCTCCAGCGGTTTGGCGAAAACGTCCAGATCATTTTTACTCGCAACGCACACGGCTTGTTTTCCGAGCGCATCCTGGTCCACCGCCAGCACTTCGTCGTTGCTCAAAAGGCTGAAGGTGAAAGCGTCGAGCTTCTCCAGATCGCAGCCGATGAGCAGCGGCGCGGAAAGCAGGCACCAGAGGCTGATGTGCGTGTATTGTTCGTCCGGCGTGAGTTTCGACGGATGAGGCTTGCCCCAGCCGACCTGTCCGACGACGAGCATGTCGGGATCGTTCCAATGTCCCGGCCAGGAAAATTGCGCCCACGGCCCCTCCGAAAAACCGATGCCGCTCATGCTGCCCCAGGAATCGTTGATGTCGCCGGTAGTGCGCCAGGATTGGGCGAAGGGCGCGATCGCCGCGATGCGATCCAGCAGGCGGTCGCGCGAATTGTTGGACAGGCTCAGGATGATGTCACGCTTCGCTGCGCGCAGAGCGCCCGCCATCTCCGCAACTTGCGGAAGCTCGATGGGATTCCAGTCATACTTCAAATAATCAACCCCCCACGCGGCCCATTGCGCGGCGTCGTTGGTGGCGAAGGAATATTTTCCTACGGCATAAGGCAGGATTTTTTTGTTGCGTGGTGCGTTGTTGGTTTTGGGCGGCCACGCGCCTTCGGGATTTTCCGACGAGCCGCCGATGACCCTCCCGTAGGAAGTCACCCACGGCGTCGAATAAATCCCCGCCTTCAGGCCGAGCGCATGGATTTCGCCGCACATTTTTTCCATGTTTGAAAAATTCGTGCCCGGCTGGATTGCGTTGAATCTTCCGCTGCGCCGTCCCTGCCAGCCGTCGTCCAGATTGATGTAGGTCCAGCCGTGTTGCGACAGTCCCGACGCCACCATCGCGCAGGCGGCCCGCAGCGCCTGGTCCTGCGTCACGTGTGCGCCGTAGCAATTGTAACTGTTCCAGCCCATCGCCGGCGTTAGCTCAATCTCTTCACCCACGACAATGCGGAATTTCTTTTCCGCCGTTCCCAGGGAATTTTTCGCGCGCAGAACGACATCAGTCTCGCCGGGCTTTTCCAGCGAGCCGGTGATGCGCCCCGTCTTGGAATCCAGCTTCAAACCGCGCGGTAGATTGTCGGCGGAGAATTTCATCGGACGGTTGCCCGTGACAGGCATGGTGTAGAGGAAGGGCGAACCCGGGCGGACACCAAAGATTGCCGGGCCATTGATGCGCGGTGTCGCGGCGGGTTTGGGCGTGAGAATCACCGGTGCCGGTGGAGGAGTTGCGGAGGCAAGCGCGGAGTTGGTTGGAACGTCTGCTGCCCCCAGAACGCCCGCGCTGAAAAATAATACAACAGCAATCAAATCGCTTTGTCCCATGGATTTCATATCTATCAAACAGTATTTAACCAAACACCATGACAAGGCCATAAGCAATGGAAGATTTCATGTTTTGGTCAAGCTATTGGGCTTTCATTTCTCTGGCGATAACAATATCGTGTTCGACACTTTCCGTCAGCGCGTTGAGGTCTACATAGCCAATGCGCGTCAGCAGTTGCGGTTTGTATTGTGCCGAAGTGGTTGCGGCGTATTTTTTCCAGTGATCGAGCGCTTGTTCCAAATGCGCGATGGCGGAGGTTTGCAACTCCGGCTTTCCGGTTTTCTCGAACAAGGCCAAATCGGTCGCACCAAGAATTTTTTCTGCATAATAATTTCCCAAGTGCGCCATCGCGGTCAGATCGCCGAGAGTGAAACGTAGTTCCTTTTCTTGCACAACTGGCATTTCTGATAAAAGTTTTAACGCCGTGCCGGCATCGGCTTTCAGGGCTTCGGCAATTTGCGGCGGCGTAATTTCAGAAATGGTTTCATGCTGAATTGTTTTTTCGCAATAAGTCGAAATGTCGAGAATACCCGTTCCAGGCATCGTCTTGCCTTTTATAAAATCCGTGACTGTATAAAAACCTTTGCTGCCTGCTGGATGGCGCACGCACGCTTCGGGAAACCAGCCGAGATCATTGCCGCCGCCAGCCCAGAAAAAGCGGTCAATCTGCGGAATCACGCGCGACGCGGCGCAGTAAGCTGTAAAAAGTTTTGTCCCGTCCACGTTCGGAAATTGTGCGGCCAGGGTTTTTTCAAACAACGAATCGGAAAGTGCTGGATCGTAGCTCAATCTTCCCCAAAGCATGAAGCTGTAATTATTTTTCTTGATGAACAACTGGCGCGGCGAGTCGGGTTCGGTGCTGGTGAATTCACGGCCCCAAACATAGCCGTCGGGCCCCATGAGAAAACCCGCCAGCCTGTCCGCGTTTGGCATGTTGAAAATGTAATTGCGTGCGAACGTCGGGTCGCCCCAGCGAAAATCGTAGATGTCGTCGTTGCGGACTTCAAACCAGAGGCGCTGGCCGGTCGGCAACTCGGCCAGCGTCGGCTTCGCGAAAGGCGGATTGGTTGAGGAATACATATGCGCGACGGAATACTTGAAGCTTAGGTCAAACGTGTCTGGATACTCAGCCCATTCTTTTTCGATTTCTTTAATGGTCGTCTGGTGAATCCGGTGGATAAGCGAAAATGTCCGATCCGGCTGGAGATTTTTTGCGTCAAGAACTCCTTCGCCGTAAGTTCTCCAAAGCCATTTCTCGTTCGTGAACTCGCCCGGCAGCTTCTGCATATTTTCGCCGCCTGTGATGCCGATGCCTTTCAGCAGCGGATAGGTCAGCAGCGTCTGCGTCACACTTTTGCGGAAATAATCAATTGTGTTGGTGTTGTCCTGCACCGACGTGATGCCATATTTGCCGTCCGTGCCAAAAACAAAAATGTTCCAGGTGAACAAATAAACATCAATGCCGCGGTCATGCGCGTATTGCATGACCTCGCGCCAGAATTTGATTTTCTCCTCGATGGACATTTTCTTCACCGTTTCCAAATGCCCCAGCATGGACGGGCGGACCATGTCCTTGCCCATGAGACTGAACGACGTGTCGAACTTCTCCGTCGTGCGCATCACGTCGTTGAGCGCCACATCGGGATAATCCGGCACTTTCACCAGCGACGGAAACGGATGCAGATTCCAGAGCGAAAGTGTGTCGTAACGGTCGCGCGCCATCTCGTCCAAAAACTCCCGCCAGAAATCCATGCTCCACATTTCTGGGATGTTCTGCTGCGCCGCATCGCCCGCGTCCGAATAGCTCGGCGTGCGAGCGTCGAGCGGGATGTTGAACTTGATGCCACGCCGCTCGATGAAAGGCGCGTGTTCGCCGTCTTTCAATTGGCCGAGAATTCCGAGCTTGATCGCCTCGGCCACGTCCAATCCGCCATACATCGCACCGACCGCGTCCGCTCCGACAACGAAATAATTTGTGCGCGTTCCTTCAATTCTTGTAGAGATGGAATATGATTCCGCTTTCTGCAAGGAGATTGAATTCATCAAGCCAAAGGGTTGCGCCTTGGCGCTGGAAGAAATCAGAATAATTCGGATGGTTTGTGGAGCTTCAGACAATTTAGCCAAATCCAAAGCCGCGCAATTGACTCCTTTTGCCTGCGCCGCCGCGCAGATTTCCGCCGCGGCGAATTCCACCTGCGGAATTTCATGCGAATAAAACAAACCAATTTGTTGTGCCGTCAGCGCTGATGGCATGAGTAAATAAAACGCAATCAGCGTCTGGCAAAATGGCCATTTCATCATGGTGAACATTGGGAAGATCGGTGACTGGCAGTTTCCTTGCGATTTAATTTTGCCACAAGATTTTTCAGCGCGTCTGCGTCGCCGACGTTGCCGGGAAAAACGATGTAGGGCAGGCCGGGAAATTTTGCCGTCGCATCCGGTTCCCAGACCGGCACGCCCGGCAAAATCTGGCCGCGCACCAGCGCGCGTTTCACGCCCAGGCCGCGCGTGGCAAGGTCGCTGGACGTGATGCCGCCTTTGGCGATGAGATAGCGCGGACGGACGGATAAATTTTGAACGAGTTCCACGAGCGAGTTGGAAATCTGGCTGCCGATGGCGAGGCTCGCCGTGGCATCCGCGCCTGTGACCAGCATACGACTGGTGAACATCACCACGTCCTTTCGATCCCGCAGGTGATGATTCATTTCCGCCGCCGCGCGCGAAATTTCAGAATCGCGCGTGGCATCCGCGAGCAGCGCGTTCACAGAAATTTCCACAGCGCACGTTTCGCCCGCCTCGAGCAATCGCTGCAATTGTTCCGTGGTTTTCGGCACATAAGAGCCGACGACCGTCAATCCGCCGCCCGTGCCGGTTTTCAAATCCACCGCCGTGAGCAACGGGCGCGGCGCAAGTCCCAGCCGCGCGGCGACGAACGACGCGGCGGTGCGAAACAAGAAGCGACGGCCCTGCTTTTCCGCCTCGAGCAAGCCCTGCACGAAAACCTCCAGATCGCGCGGGCACGCGGCGTTCACCACGCACACGTTGCCGGAGGAAATTTTCAGCAATTGTTCGCGCACCGCATCCGGCCCGCCGCTGCGAATGGTTTCCAGTGAAATCGCCGCAACCGATTTCGCCGTCACCGCGCCGCCGGATTTTTCCGCCACCCACTCGCGCAAGTTTGACGAGTGATAGCCGAAAGCCGCGTCGCGCGCGAACGGGGTTTCCGCCGCCGGCACGAGCGCATCGCCCTCGGCGACGTAGTGAATGTCGTTGATCGTGAAACGGCCGCCGGCTTCAAAAAATGGAATCAGCAGCACCGCGTCAAAACCGCCGAGAATTTGCGCGAGCACGTCGGTCTCCAGCGGAAAATGGCCGCGCAACGTGGAATCGGAACGGGAAATGACATCGAACTTTTTTTGCGAGAAATCGGCGGCGGCTTTCAAGTTGTTCGCAATTTCGCGGTTCAAATCGCGCGCCGCGTCCGCCGTGAGGCTGCGCGAATTCGTGAGAATATAAAAGCACGCCGCGTCATTTTCAAATTCGGCGCGCAAGGTTTCCACCTCCCAGGTCGTCAGCACCGGCACGTCATAAACCGTCTGCGTGCCGGTCGGGTCGTCGTCGAGCACGACAATTTTCCGGTGTGCGGCGGCGACAGTTTCGCGAATGGCAGTCAACAAATCCTGCGGCCAGACCGGCGGCAAGCTGGCGAACAATTCGGACTTCAACAGCCGATTTTTTACCGGGGATTGATGATGGGGGATTTTTGATTTCATCGGGACGCGCTCTTCATCAATCCCAAATCCCCAGTCAAAAATCGCAAGTCTCCAGTCAAAAATAATTTTCCCCGTTTCATTTTCCCGTGACCTCCACCTGCACGCCTTGCGTCGCGGACTTGTCAAGAAAAAGCGCGCGTTTGCCTTGCGTGCCTTGATGCGGCGCAGGCGCGGTCGGCACGGGCGAATTTTCCCTTGCGCCCGCCACATCGTCCACCTTGAGGCAGAAGTGATGCAGCCCCGGCCCGTTCTTCGCGAGCCAGGCCTGCAACGGATGATCGGGCGTGAGCGGCTGGACGAGTTGCAGGTGCGTGTTGCCGAGATCGAGATGCGTGAGACGCACCGTGCCGCCGTTCACGACTTCGGAATAAAGCAGCGGAAAACCGAATTGATCGCGCCAGATTTTCAGCGCGGCATCGGTGTCCGTCACGGCGATGGCGAAATGGTCGAGTCCTTGATGTTTCATAATTACTTCGACGGGTTGACGGTGATGAGCCGGTCCTCTTTCGGAAACGTTTCAATCACGACATTTTTGTAAATCACTTCCTGCGGGTAGGGAAAGCCATGCAGTTGCAGGCCGATTGGACCGGCCTTGAGCTGCGACGGGTCGGGTGCGCGCCAGTCGAGCACCTGCTGGCCGTTGTAGGCGACGCGCAGCCGGTTGCCCTGCGCGAGCATCTCGACTTGAACCAGTTCGTGCTGGCCGTAGATTTTTTTTGCGAGCGCCTTGCCCGACGGATCGAACGGAATGTTTTTGTTCGCGACATAATCCCAAAGGCCGAGGCCGGGAAACATCAGCAGCGGCCCGCGATAAGCCCAGATGTTTTTGCCGTTGGTTGTGACCGCGCGGTCGCCCCAGAAACAGACGCCGGCGTGATTGTCGGACTCGATGACTTGCGACGAAAAGGTGAGGCGGAAATCGGAAAAGCTTTTTTTTGTGAGCAGAAAATTGGACTGCACCCCTTTGCCTTTTGCATCGAACGCGCCATCTTTCACCGACCAATATCCCGTGTCACCGTCCCAGCCGTCGAGCGTTTGCGCGTGGGAATAATCGAAGCGTTCGGTCTCGCCCGTGCGCGGCGGGACAATGGGTGACTGCGTCCAATCGGCGGCGGAAGCTGGAGCAACTGTCACTGCGGACGCGCGCGCGATGGTGGTCACGATTCCGTCCGGCGTGATTTCGCGAATCGAACGGTTGTCAGCGTCGGCGACAAAAACATTTCCCGCGTTGTCCACCGCGATGCCGCGCGGCTGGTTGAAACGCGCCAGGCTGCCCGCGCCATCAATGTTATCATTCTGACCGGCCTGGCCGGCGAACGTCGTGACCACGCCGTCGGCGGTGATTTTGCGGATGCAATGATTGCCCGTGTCCGCGACAAAAACATTTCCACTGGCGTCAACGCCCAGTCCGTGCGGCTGTCGAAAACTGGCCGCGAGACCGGTGCCGTCGGTTTTGCCACCTTCCCCTGCCGTTCCGGCCAGAGTGGACACGACACCGGCGGGAGTGATTTTGCGGATGTTGGAATTTCCCTCGTCCGCGACGTAGACATTATTTTGCGCGTCAATCGCAATGCCGCGCGGCGAATTGAAACGCGCCTCGTCGCCCGCGCCATCCGCGCTGCCGCTCGCGCCGGATTTTCCGGCAAAAATGGACGCAACGCCCGCGGGCGTAATTTTGAGAATCGTCTTGTCGCCGTGGTTCGCGACGAACACGTTGCCGCCGCTGTCCACCGCCACACTGATCGGCTCGCTGAAATTTGTCTTGCCAATTTGCGCGGACAACGCCGTCACCGCGCCGCCGGGAGCAATCCGATAAACTTCATTGCCGCCGGAATCGGCGACGAAGAGCGTGCCATCGGGCGTCGCCGTGATTCCGATGGGCGCGGGAATTTTTGATCCGAGCACGCGGGATTTTCCCGTCGGCGAAATTTTTTGGATCTTGCCTGAATCCACGTCCACGACATAAAGATTGCCCGCGCGATCCACCGCGATGCTTTGTGGATTATCGAGTGCAACGATGGCGAACGGTCGCGGCGATGGCACGGCTGTGTCTGCGGCCAAAGCCAGGTTGGAGCAAAGACACGAAAAGACAAACAGGCTGATGGAGATGAATGGTTTCATGTTCATGATTTTGTTGTTGCGGTTTCGGCGCGAGTGTAACAAAAGGCCGCGACTGTGCAACCTCTGCGGGACAATTGGCATGAGACCGGCGCATCTCGAGATGCGCCCTTGTCCACCATTAAGTTATTTTTGAGATTGAAGCAGTGCCAGCGCTTCGCTAACATTTTTTGTCCCTATATTCTGCCAAACACTGTTATGAATCCAACCTTCATTGCCCGCACCACCTTGAAAGCAAACGCCTGTCTCCTGTTGGCCTTCCTGTTTATTGCCCCCCAGGCATGGGCTGTTGATCCGAACACGATGGTTCTGATCCATGCCAAGGATCAAACCTTCGCGATGGGCCAGGCGTTGGGCGGCAAGGTCTGGACGCAAACGACGCCGGTGCATGACGTGCGGTTCACCTACGATTTCTTGATGCGTGCGACGCAATTGTCGCAGGGTCAATTTATGTCGGTCAACAACCGGACCAACACCAGCAAGCATCTGGTTCCCGGCGACCTCAACCTGCCCGTTGAGCGCGTTTCGTGGAATGACGCCATCGCCTACTGCAATGATTTGAGCAAACAGGAAGGACTGACGCCGGCTTATTCGGAGTCGGGAGAAGTTGATCTTACGAAGAACGGCTATCGTCTGCTGACCGCTGCGGAAAATGAATTTGTCACGCGCGCACGGACGACCACGCTCCTTTTTTACGGCGATAAATATAACACCAACGGATTGCTATATTCCTGGAGCGATGGCTCGGGGAATCGCAATTCCGCCACCGGAAACAGTCACGGGGAATCTCACGACGTCGGCACGTTGCGCCCGAATTCCTATGGCGTTTATGACATGACCGGAAATTTATGGATGTGGTGCAATGACCGCTATGACACCGGCAGCAGCAATAATTATCCCGCGACCCTGCAAATTGATCCGACCGGGCCCGCGACCGGCCCGCAACGCATCGGCAAAGGCGGCGCTTTTTGGAACGATGGCGGGCATCACGAAATGTCGGCCAACCATTGGCAGTGGAATCCCGGTTCAAAAAGTGACGAAATCGGTTTTCGGATTTGCCGCACGGTGCTGCCTTCGGAAAACCTGTCGTTCTCCAATGTGATCACGGCTCCGGCCAGCCTCGCGACCGTGTCGGGCACAACTCCCTGTTCCGCCAAAATCTATCGCAGCGGCGGGATCGGCATCGCCAGCGTGCAATTTAGAATTGATGGCGCGGACGTTGGTTCCGAAATCCACAATCCGCCGTATTCAATCAATTGGGATACGACAACCGCAGCCAACGGATCACACACGCTTTCAGTCGTTGCGCGGGACGCCACGGGCATCCTGACTTCCGAGTTTGAGACGGTGAATGTAAATAATTAACTCGCCGTCAATGACCGTTGGGCAAACTGCTGCGCGTGATGGAAAATTATCGCGGCTGATTATTGGGTCGTGATCAGATCGTCCACTTTCGGATCAACTTCAATCGTGATGTCCTTGTATTCGTCGAACAGTCCTGGATTGTGCATCTGCAACGCGATTGGGCCGGGCTTGCCAGCTTCGGGCAGATTGAAATCGGTCAATTCAATCGCCTTGGCATCGGGCGGCTGCGCGACGGCCAGACGCGCCGTGCCTTTCGCGGCGTCCACCAGGATTTCGACGCGGCTCCATTCGTGCGCGTTGTTCCTGCCTTTCACCACGGTGTGAAATTCCGCGCCGCCGTCCTTGTTCTGGCCTGGACGATAATCCCAATGGCCGCCGTTGGGGATTTGAAACTGGATTCCGCCAAGCGCGTCGAGCGGCTTCTCGCCGTCTTTCGGGCGCGTGCAAAAAAACAAAACGTCCGCCGGATGATCCGGCTTGCCCGAAACGTGCCGCATCGTCAGCAGCAGCCGGTAATGGCCGTAATCCTGCGCCGTATAAATGACGCCGCGTCCCGTGCCCGTGCTGGCCATCACGCCGTCCTTGACAATCCAGCCAATCGCCGTGCCTGGCACGAGTTCCGCCGGAAAAGCGTCTTCAATCAGCAATTTGTTGAGCCGCGCCAGATCGTAACCGCTTGGATTTTTTGCGAGCAACTCCTTCGTTTCCGGCCGCAAAGAAACATTTTGAAAACGCGCCGAGTCGTAAACCGGCCCGTTGGAAATAATTTTGTTCAGCCCTTTTATCAATGTCGCTTTGACCGCTTTGGCGTTTTCGTTGGTCGGCGAGAAGGCGGCTAGGTCGGTCAAATTCGTTTCATCAAATTGTCCGTTGATGAAAGCGGAAACAGCGTCGGCTTTGTCAGTCAATTTTTTTGTGAACGCTGGTAAATCCGTGAAGTCGCCGCCGCCAAACGCGCTGACGCCGCTTTGCGCCTGAATCCAGCCGTTGAGCGTCTGGCCGTCGAAAAGCGGAACGGCGTTCGAGTTTTGCGCTTTGGCAGTTGTCGAAAGGATGATTGTAATGGCGGCCAGAAGACCAGTTGCTAACAGCAGATTTTTTTTCATGGGCTGTGCAAAAGGTTGAACCTGCCGATGAATTTTGCAAGTTGAATCTTGGCTTCGGCATTTGTCTGGAAACCACCGGCGTAAAACGAGCCGCCGGTGCAAATGCTCACTTTTCCATCGCCTCTACGGCGGCTTGTTGAAACGTCCGGCGCAGCGCGGTGTTGTCGCTGTTGCCGAAATTTGAGCGTTGCACCATCAGGATGTAGGCCGCGCCGCGCACGGGATCAATCCACGCCTGCGTGCCCCAGCCGCCGCCGTGGCCAAATGTGCCAGGCGAAAGCATCGCCGCTGCGCCTTCATGCGGCGTCCGCAAAATGCAAGTGCCGAGACCCCAGCCGTAATTCGTGCCGTGGCTGCCCGTGCCCGGCGATTGAAAAAATCCGGCGGGCAGATCGCCGGTTTGAAGCGTCGTCATCAGCTTGATGGATTCGGCGCTCAAAAATCTTTTCCCGTCAAGCACGCCGCCGCCGAGCAGCATCTGGCAGAACCGCGCGTAATCCGGGCCGGTGGAATAAAGCCCCATGTTGCCGAACGGCGGACGATCTGCGCCGCCAACATCAGGTCGCGGCGGAACGGCTTCGAGCTGGCTGTTCGTCGGATTTTTTGAATACGCTGTGACGAGCCGCGCTGCAAATTCTCCCGTGCGCCGGAACGTCGTGTTCGTCATGCCGAGTGGATCGAGAATGCGCTGCTGCACGAACGAATCATACGCGATGCCGCTCACGATCTCGACAACGCGCGCCGCCGTGTTCATGCCCGACTGGCAGAATTTCCATTTCGTTCCCGGCTCGAATTGCATCGGCTTCGCGAGATACAGCGGAATCAATTCGGCGAGCGTGTGCGCCTGGAGCGCATCGGCATCGCTGATGTCGCCGAGGGCGGAAGTGTGCGTGAGCAGTTGCGCGAGGGTGATGTTTGCGGCTGGCCGGCCGGAGTTTTGAGCGCGGCAAATTCAGGAATATATTTCGCAACCGAATCATTGACGTTGAGTTTGCCTTCGTCTTGCAGCAGCAGAATCGCCGTCGCCGTGACCGGCTTGGTCATCGAGGCGATCCAAAAAAGGCTGTCGGGTTGCATCGGCTTTTTCGCGGCGAGGTCGGCGAACCCGCTCGCCTCAAGATGAACAATTTTATCTTTCGCCACCACGACCGTCACCGCGCCCGCGACATCATGCGCGGCAATCGCGGCTTGGACGACGTTGCTGACGCCCGGAAAAAACGGCGCGGCGGCAAAGGACAATTGCGGCAACAAAAGCGCAAGTGAAAATGGAATCAATTTGCCCGCGAACTTTTTCATGATGGCTTCACCTCGACCGGCTGGCCGGTTTCAGCGGATTGATAGACGGCTTCCTGCACCGTCAGCGTCCGCAGATAATCTTCGCCGCTTGTCTCGAAGGGTTTTCCGTCCAGCATACGGTCAACAAAATGCCGCTGCGTGAAGTAGCAGCAATCGCCGGCGAAATTGCGGTCGGCGCGTTCGTAGAGAATTTCCTTTTCCGGTTCGCCGAGACGCTGGAGCGTGAGCCGCGAATGGTGGTCGAGCCGCAGGCTGCCGCCGTTTCCTTCGACAAGAAATTCGCCGAAGGTGTAGCGCGGATTGCGCGCGGTGGTTTCGTTGTAGCGGTTGGCGTCCCATTGGCCGAGCGCGCCGCCGGCAAATTCAAACACGAGCAACGCGCAGTCCTCGCCTTTGATGACCGGATTCAACCGCCGATGCCACGCCGTCACGCGACGGATTTCCCCGGCGAGAAAACGATAGGTGTCAATGAAATGAACACCGTTTTCAAAAACCAGCAGGCGCGGGTAGTCGCGGAAATATGGCTGGCGTGGAATGTAGGCGTTCGCGCCCCAGCCGTCGCCCATGCGGGAACGGAACGCGAGCGAAAACAATTTGTCGCCAATCGCGCCCGCCGCAAGCTGGCGTTTGATTTCGCGATGCCACGGCTGAAAACGGAAATTTTCGTGGACCATGAAGCGCACTTGGTTTTTCGCCGCGTCGGCAACGATGGCCCTGGCTTCATCGAACGTGGGCGCGAGCGCTTTCTGGCAGATGATGTGAATGCCGCGCTTCGACGCTTCCGCGCAAATTTCCCGATGCGACGGCGGCGGCGTGATGACGTCCACGAAGTCGGGCTTCTCCGTGTCGAACATTTCGCGATAGTCGGTGTAATTTTTTTTGAGTCCGAATTTCTTGGTGATCTCGGCGGCCTTGATCGGGTCGCGATTGCTAAACGCCACAATTTCCACTTCCGGGATGCGCGACCACGCCTCGTATTGGAAGTGGCTGAAATAGCCAGCACCGATGCAGACGCCTTTGAGTTTTTTATTCGCCATGACAGTTAATGGGTTGTTGAAAACCTTAACGATGATAAGTCCAATCGCTCCGTGCTGTCCAACTGCGGTTTGCCGCCGCGATTGCCGACGCCGGAGGCCGTGTAAATTGCGCCGTTCAAAATCGCGCTGCCTGTGCCGTGACGGCCTTGGTTCAGCGGTGGCAAAGTCTGCCAGGTGAGTGTGCGCAGGTTGAGCGCTTCCACTTCAATGTGCGCGTTCGTCTGCGTCATGCTTTCGCCGCCAATGACCAGCACGCTGTCGCCGACAACTTCCGACGAACAACCAGCGCGCGGCGTGGGCAATTTCGGATGGTTAGTTTCCCACTGGCCGCTCGCCAGATCGAAAATGTCCGTTTCCGGAACGAGCAAATCAAACACTTTGTTTTTTTCGCCATAAGTCGTGCGTCCGCCAGCCGCGACAATTTTTCCATCCACGAACTCAGCCTGAAAATGATCGCGCGCGTGCGGTGCGTCGGGCAGCCGTGTCCATTGGTTGTTCGCGGGATTCCAGACATCGCACCACGGAACAAATCCGTTCCAGTGGCCGTTGGTGATGCCGCAGATGAAATATATTTTTTCGTCGTTCACCACCACGCCACCGCCACCGCGCCGCCGGTCGGCAGGAATTTCCGGACCTTGCTCCCAAAGATTTTTGGCGGGATCAAAAAACCAGACATTTGTCACCGGCTGTTCGTGTGGATATTTTCCGGTCATCGCACCGGCAACCAGAATCCGCCCGGCAAAAGGCACGGCTTGAAAATGGTGAAGTTCCAGCGGCGGCGGCGACAACGGCTGCCAGGTGTTGGCCTGTGGATCGTAGGTTTCGACGGGCTGAATGCCGCGCCCGCCAAGGAGATATAATTTTCCGTCCAGCGCCGTCATCGCGGCTTCATCGCGCGGCAGGCAGCGGCGGACGGGCGACAGCGTTTCCCATGCGTTCGATTGCGCGGATGCGTGCTGCGAAATCATCAGCCCAAGAGTCAGCACCGCGAGAAGCTTGATGATTCTTTTTGTGATTCCGGCTTCACTCATAATTCAATTTCCTTTCCGGCTTCGCCGCCAGCCAGCAAACAATTGCCAGCAAACTTAATCCCGCCGCCGTGTAAAAAAACATTACGTTGCCTTTGCTCGATTCCGGCAGATACGCGAACGCCAGCGCGGTGATGGCCGAGCCGAGATTGCCCGCCATGTTCATCGTGCCGCTCACCGCGCCCGCGTGTTTGCCGCCGATGTCAATGCAGAACGTCCACGATGGCGACAAGGTCATGTCCGCGCCGAAAATCGCGAGGGTCAGCCAGCAAATCGCGCCCGTCACCGTGGCCTGCTCCAGGCTCATTACCATGCCGATCGCCGCCAACGTGAAGCCCGCGATGGCCGGCAGCTTGCGCGACCAAGCCATGTGGCCGCGACGATAAATCCAGTCCACCAGGCCGCCCGCAAAAATGTTGCCCGCCGCACCGCCCAGCAGCGGAATCATCGCATAAAATCCGGCGTCCACCGCGCCCAGATTGTATTTGGCTTTCACATAGGGATACAGCCAGGTGAGGCTGAAGAAGAAGGTGAAGTTGCTCGCGAAATATTGAATCATCATCAGCCACAGATTCCCCGAGGCAAGCAAGGTCCCCGCCTGTAGGGGATGCGCCGGGGCACCGCTGCGGCTCGCGTCCTGACGGTTGGCGAGAATATAATCCAGCTCGGTTTTTGAAATTCCCTTTTTCTTTTCCGGTTCGTCGCGAAACCAGAACCACCAGAACACCGCCCAGGCAAAGCCCACCGCCATCAAGACCAGAAACGCCTGCTTCCAGCCGAGCGCCTTGATCAGCCACGCCACCCCCGGCATGGCGAGCGCTGCGCCGATGCGCGAGCCGGAAAAATTGATGCCTTTGACCAGCCCGCGTTCCTTGACGGGAATCCACGAATAGACCACGCGCGCCATGCCGGGAAATGCGCCCGCTTCGCTCGCGCCAAAAAGAAAACGGATGACCATCATGCTTGCGAAACTCCACGCCGCCGCGCTCAAGGCCGTGAACACGGACCACGCGATCACCACGGTGGTGAGCACCTTGCGGCCGCCCAGCCGGTCCGCCATCGCCCCGCCGGGCGCGGAAAACAGCGCGTAACCAAACGCAAACGAGGCGAGGATCCACGACCATTGCTCGTTACTCAAAGCCAGGTCATGCGTCACCGCGTCCTTGGCCGTGGCGATGCAGGTGCGCGTGACGTAGAGTTGAAGCGACAGCAGAAACGTCCCGGTGATGAGCAGATAGCGTTGCGGAATCATGCCAGCAGGCGGGCCAGTTGTTCGGCTTCGGCATCGCCCTCGACCGCAAACGCGCGGCACGGGCAGCCATCGCCGCCGGAAATTTTCAGCGGCAGCGCGGCGAAGAAAAGTTTTCCCGGCGCGAGCGCGTCGAGATTCGTCAAACCCTCGACGATGTTGACGCCGCCGCCCAAAAGAATTTTATGGATGTGCGTGACTTCCGGCAAATTCGTCACGTCGGCGATGGACGGCGGTTCGACGCCGAGAATTTTCACGCGTCGCTCCACGCACCAGCGCGCGAGGCCTTCGCTGATGCGCGGCAATTGGTCGCGGTAAATGGAGGGACTGTCAACGTGACGACTCCAATCGGTGCGCAGCAGCAGGCTGTCGCCGGGTTGAAATTGTTTTGCAACATCGCCGAGATGCGTGATTTCGATCAAGGCTTTTGGCGCGATGCCCGCGAGGTTCACGAGCCACGCCGGGCCGAGGCAGCGTTCGAGTGGAATCTGGTCGAGTGTTTCCGGGCCGGCCTCGAAATGGATTTGCGAATCCATGTGCGTGCCCGCGTGCGTGTAGAGCGAGAGTGTGCTGGCGTTCCAGCCGTCGCGCGCCACGGTGTATTTCGGCTCGGACGCGAAGCCGCGCATTCCGGCCTTGAGCGCGAGCGTGAGGTCAATGATTTTGCTCATGTCAGGCTGGCAACCACGAGGTCGCCCATTTCGCGCGTGGAAATTTTTCCGCCGAGGTCGCTGGTGCGGTTGGCCGGATCGGACAAAACTTTTTCCACCGCGCGCCGGATCATTTCCGCGCCGAGCGTGGTTTGCGGATGTGCAAACCATTCCAGCATCAGCGCGACCGAGAGAATGGTCGCAATCGGATTGGCAATTCCCTTGCCCGCAATGTCCGGCGCCGATCCGTGCGACGGTTGAAACACGCCGCAGTCGTCGCCAAGATCAGCCGACGGCGCGATGCCCATGCCGCCGACGAGTCCGGCGGCAAGATCGGAAAGGATGTCGCCGAACATATTTTCCGTGACGATGACATCAAACATCTGCGGGCGTTGCACGAGATACAGCGCGGCCGCGTCCACATAAATATGACTGGCCTGCACGTCCGGAAATTCCTTCGCGATGCCATCAAACACTTCGCGGAAAAAAACCATCGAGGGCAGGACGTTCGCCTTGTCCACCAGCGTGAGCCGCTTCCGGCGTTTTTGCGCGATGCGAAATGCCGCGCGGCAGATGCGTTCGGTGCCCTTGCGCGTGATGCGCATCACGTCGCAGACTTCGCCCGCGTCCGGCGACGACTTGGAAAGCCGCGCGGAGAAAAGCCCCTCGGTGCTTTCGCGCACGATGACAAAATCAATTTCGCCCGCGCGATATTTTTTCAACGGCGTGTGGCTCTCGTGATACAGGCGGATGGGACGCACGCCGTTGTAAAGATCGAGCCGTTCACGCAGATCAATCTGCGGCGTCATTTCCTTGCCGCTCGGCCAGCGCACGCTCGGCAGACCCATCGCGCCGAGCAGCACGGCGTCAGCTTCGCGGCACGCGCGAAAGGCGGATTCGGGCAGCGGATCGCCGTTGCGGAGAAATTCCGCCGCGCCCACCGCGTGTTCCGCCAGCGTGAAATCAACGCCGGTCAATTTCGCCGTGACCGCGCGCAAAACTTTTACGCCCTCGGCCACGACTTCCGGGCCGATGCCATCGCCCGGCAAGACTGCGATGGACCAGGTTTGTGGCGCGGCGGCATGGCTCACAGCCGTCCTGGGATTGAGCGAATCAGAGTGGGATGTCATCAGTTTTATTCGAACCGCACTGAAATACATGAAATCAAATTGCGGGTCAATTTTATCGGCGAAAGCGCGACATGAACGCCGCGCCCCAAGTTCGTAATCGGTTTAAGTTGTGATCAGGCCTTTGATTCGCAATGTCACAGCATATTCGCTTGGCGCTTTCTCCGGCAGTTTCACCGTGAGCGCATTGTCGGCTTGCGACCAATCCAATTTGCCATCATAGCCGAGCAGTGAAACGCCGGTGACTTTCCGGCCTGCCAGTTGCGGCGAATTGTTGCCGAGCGATTGGATGACGGCCGTGCGCGATGCAGGCCAGGCTCCGACGAAGGCGTAAAGCGTGTCGCCCTTCGTGGTGAAACGAATGTCTTCCGCCGTGTAAGGCACCGGCGTGCGGCCACGCACGACGGGCGCGGCGCTCGTGGACGGGCCTTCGCCATAAATGTTCCAAGGGCGCGTGGCGTAGATGCCTTCGGAATTCACATCCATCCACGCCGTCAGGCCGGCGAGAAATTCCAATTCGCGTTCGTCGGGCGAACCGTCGCCGCGCAGCGGGATGTTGAGCATCAAATTGCCGTTCTTGCTGACGATGTCGGTGAGCATCGAGACGATGGTGCTGACTTTTTGATAACGGTTTTCCTCGAAGACGGCGCGGCTGTAATGCCAGTCGCCGATGCAGGTGTCGGTCTGCCACGGATCGGGGCGGATGGCGTTGGCCGTGCTGCGCTCGATGTCTTCGACGAACGCGCCGACGTGTTGCGGCAGAATATGTTTTCCGTTCACGACGACATTTGCGATGCCGCCGTTTCGCGCCGCGCTCAAATTGTAATAATGACAGACGACGTCCAGGCCGGGCTGTTCGAGCGGCAATTCATTTGTGTCGAAATAAAGAACGTCCGGCTGATATTTGTTCACGCAATCCTGGCAGCGGAGAAACCAGTTGTCGCAGAACGGCGCGGGCGGCATCGGGTTGCTCTTCGCGAGGCTGGTGTTGGCATTGATCCAGGTGCGCATCTCGGCGGCGGTTTTGATCCCGTCGGGGATTTTCACGACGTTGCCGGTGTATAAATCCTGCGGGTCAAGCCCTTCCCACCACTGGCCCTTGCCGTCGGCCTTCGTCAAAGTGTAGGCGTCGTAACGCACGCCGGCCATCGGCCCTTCGGCGTCGTAGCCGTAAGCCGGTTGCAGCCAGCGGTTGGCCCAGGATGAATGATTGCTTACGCCGAAACGCAGGCCGTTGGCGCGGGCGACGCGCGCCCAGGTGCCGACGATGTCCTTTTTCGGGCCGACGTTGACGGAATTCCACTCCGTGTATTTTGAATCGAAGCAGTCGAGGTTGTCGTGATGCGTGGCGAGCGCAAAAAAATATTTCGCGCCGGCGCGTTTGTAGAGCGCCATCAATTTTTCCGGCTCCCATTTTTCCGCCTTCCAAATATGGTCAACGTCCTTGAAGCCGAATTTTGACGGATGGCCGTAAGTCTCGACGTGATACTTGTTCGCGGGCGTGCCCTGGATATACATGTTGCGCGCATACCAGTCGCCCTGTTCGGGAACGCACTGCGCCGTCCAATGCGCCCAGATGCCGAACTTCGCGTCGCGATACCAGTCGGGGTATTTGTAATTTTTCACGAGCGATTCCCACGTCGGCTCGAACGGCCCGGCGGCGATCTTGCGTCCGCTGGAAGTCGTGATGAAAGACTTTGGCGTGGAAGAAACACAGCCAGACCAGAGCGGCGCGGTCAAACCGGCGACTCCGGCGAGCGCGGAGGTTTTCAGGAATTTTCGGCGCGTGAATGAATTTTTCATGTGATGGATTTTATGTTTGGATATTACTGCGGAATTACGGCTGGAGCGTCCGGGGTTGAAATCACAGGATGCGACGGGATAGACGCGGCGGCGGGCGGAAGTTTCAAGCCGGTAATTTTCAAGGCATAGCAATAGTCGCACGGCTTTTCGGCGGGAAAATTCACCTTGAGACCGCTCGCATCTTGAGTGAATTCGAGTTCGCCTTTGTGTCCGAGCAATTCGACTTTCGTGATTTTGCCTTCAAGCCCTTTACCTTCGCCAAGCGCTGGAACGACGGGGTCATTCGTCGGCCATGCGAGACTGATCGCGTATAGCGTCTGGCCTTTCGTCGTGAAATACACGCGGCCTTCTTCGGACATTTTCCACGGGCGCGAACCGTAAATCGCCTCGCCGTTCACGCCGAGCCATTTGCCAATCGCCAGCAATACTTGCTGCTGGCTGTCGGGAATCGTGCCGTCGGCGCGCGGCGAAATGTTCAGCAACAAATTTCCGTTGCGGCTGACGTTGATGACAAGTTCGTTCACGAGGCTGCCAGCGGATTTCACCGGCAAGCCGACCATTTGACCCGCTTCGTTTTGGACTTCGACGTAGCCGAATTTATCGGTGATCGGATCATCCGGCTGCCAGACAAAATCCGTGAGCTGCTTCGGCGCGCGGCCCTGGCGTTCATAATCCATCACCATGCCCGCGAGAAACGATTCGCCCTTCGCACTGATGGCAACTTGTTTTCCCCACGTCGCCGCGCGGTTGTAATAATATGCGGCGAGCCGGACTTTGAGCGGATCCCAACTACGGTCGCCGCCGTTCATGTCAAACCACAGCATGTCCGGCTGATATTTGTCAATTAGCTCCATGTTTTTAGTCGTCCACGTTTCAAAAAATTTCGCGTGCGCCGCGTCACTGCGGTCGGCGACGCTGTAAAATGCTGCCCATTGCGGATCAAACTGGTCGCTGCCAGGCAGCGGCGTGACCCAGTCGAAATGATTGTTGCTGTGGTTGGCGACGCCAACCTTCAAACCAACTTTCCGCACGGCCACGGTGAGATCGCCGACAAGGTCGCGATGCGGACCGTAGTTAAAAGAATTGAATTTATTGATGTCGCTTCTCCAGTTGGAAAAGCCGTCGTGATGCTCGCCGCTGCAAATGACATATTTCGCTCCGGCGTCTTTGAACAACAGCGCCCACGCGTCCGGATCCCACTTCGCGGCGGTGAACATCGGGAAAAAATCCTTGTAGCCGAATTTCTCCGGCGGGCCCCAATGTTCAGTGTGCCAGCGGACGAAGCCGGTATTCTTCGCATCATACATATAACGTTCATACCATTCGCTGCCGTGCGCCGGAACGGAATAAACGCCCCAATGCATCATGATGCCGAACTTTGCATCGCGAAACCATTCCGGGTCCTTGAAGTTCGCGCGGATGGATTCCCACGTTGGCTGCACCGGGCCGGGCGGATTCGGCGGAAGTTTTGCGACGGCGGCGTCAATCAACGCTTTGTTTTCAGAAGGACGCCGGCGCAAAGTCGGGTCGGTTATGCGATTGGTTGCGGTTGTTGCGGAATTGGTTTGCGCAAAAGTTGAAGACGTGGGCGCGCTTGAAATTGCCAGCGCGATGAGCGCGACGAATTGCAGATGATTTGAGCGATAGCTTTTCATTTTTATGGATTGATTGAATTGGAAATTATTTTTCCCGTTCCAAATGCACGATGAAATAAGGTGTTTGTCTGTTGAAATCCGGGAACATCACGCCGTGATGCTGGCTGTCCATCGCCTGGGTAAAATACATGAAATCAAATCGCGGATCAACTTTGTCGGCTGGGATGACGGCTTCGTAATTTCCGCTTTCGTCCACCGGTTTCATCGCCAGTGTCTCGAAATCCTTCGTCTGGTTGACGCTGCGGTAAAGGACTTGAACCCATTTGATGCCATTCGGTGAATTTACTTTGGCGTGAATCGTCAGCGGTTTGGATGCAGGCACAGTGAGAATTGGCTGATGAACAATAGTCGGCGCGGCAAAATCATTTGTGAAGACCACGCACTGCGGCGATGGCGTAAACATCCCATCAATAGGAATGTTCTTTCGCTGCACTTCCAATTTCACAAGACCGCTTTGCAACGAAACCAACTCGTCGCGCCAATGGCCGCACAAATTCCGGCTGCGCGCGCCGAACATCAAATCCGGCGCATAAGTGTCGCCCGCCGTGTCCACCATTTTTTGCCATGCAACGATTGCGCTGCGTTCATAAGCAATTGCATCGTCGAGTGCCGCCGTGTCTTTGGTGCGGTCAAACAACCGGTAGCTGACGGCGGCGAGAATTCGTTGCGAATGATAGCGCGCCAAACTTGCGAGCATCGTCAAATCCATGACGGTCGAATCAAATTCCTTGCTGCGATGTGACCCGATTTTCTTTTCCGCGTCGGCGACTTGCGTTTCAATTTCATCCGCCGTTTGCGCGAACCAGCGGCTTGTTTCCTGCGGACGGAATTTCGCAGTTTCGCCGCCTTCGATGAGCAGTTGTGCTTCCTCGTCGAAGTTTTCAAACAGTTGAACATCGGAAAGTGTCGCCTTCGCATAACTTGGCAAATCGCCGAGATGCTGTTTCTCCGGCCAGCCGGCGGTCATCGGAAATCCACCATAGGGATAGGACGATGCGATGATGCGCGGCAGAATCCAGCTTGCCCGGTGCAGCGCGTTTTCCAAAATCGGACCAGCGTCCGCGCCAAAACGCATTTCAAATTCCCTGTCCCAGATGTCCGCTGGCGCGTTGGTGTCGTAGCCGATGCGTCCGAACACCTGGAAAAAATGCCAGTAGCGCTCGAACTCGTAATCATAGTAGCGCGCGGAAGGTTTGAGCAGGTCGAACGGTTTTGCGTCGTGGAACTGGCCTTCCATTTTTGTCGCGAGCGGTTCATCCACTTCAAAACTGTCGCCATCGTAAAGATGCGTGGTCTCGACAAAACGCCGTGCGTAATCGGGATCGCCCCACAAGAAAATGCGCGCCGTGCCGCCATTCCAAAGCTGCCAGTCCATCTGATATTTTTGCGGATAGGTGAGCAGCGCGGCATAGCTGTGGCGCGCGTTGTCCTGATCGCGTGGATTGATGTGCGTTGGGTGAAACGGCAAACCCATCTGTTCCATCCAGTATTTCGTGCTCAAATGGAAATTCGCACCGGAGTCCAGCGCGCTCTGGATTTCCTCGGCAGTCAAACCCTTGGCGCGCAGGTCGAGCGGCATCTTCGGCGTGGTTTCCATGATGGTTTTAAAAATGGATTTCCAAAACTTCCCCTGTTCGCTCGGTTTCAGTCCCGATTCGTCGTGCATCCGAAACTGGATTCCATCGAGCGCCGGGAAAGTTTTCAGAAATGTTTTCAGCGCGGCTTGTGTGTAGGGAATCAGATTCGTCACGTTCACACCCCAGACGAGGCTTGGCGTCGGCCCGCGCAATCCATCGTTGCCCAAGGCCGAACCGCCGTTCTGCACGTTGCCGCGATAAATGTGATCCCAGATGCCGATGGTGAAATTGATTCCGCGCGCGTGCGCCATCGCAATGAGACGGTTGAGCGCTTCGACATTTTGCTGCTGCTGCGCCGCCGTGATGCCGACCATTTTGATTTCGGGGAATTCCGGCACATTGAAAAAATACGGATAACACGGCGCGAGAAAGCCGCCGTTCTCGTAGCCGAGAACCACGACCATCGAATTGAAACGATTCTGCGCGAGCGTGTCGAGGTAGCGCGCCCAATAGGATTCGTCGTAGAACCGGCTTTCCCAATAGGCGCGGTTCATGGCGAACAATGTGATGCCGCGATTGCCAACACCAGGCTTCTCAACCGTGTCTCGCACCTCGCTCAAAGGTGAATCTGTATTCGTGCTCCAACGAATCCGATCGGCCACATCGAGCTCCGCATACATCAATCCGCGCCCCTCCGAACCGGCGATGGCGAAAACGGGTTTGCCGTTGTAATCCAATTTCTGAATCGCCAGCGCCTCGGCATTCGTCGGAACGGACTGGCAAAATGTTTTGAACAATGCGGAAAATAATTTCCGGTCACTGGCAAGACCGGCGACGATCAACATTTTGCCTTTGGCATCGTCCAGCGTGTTGACCGCCTCAAAAGAGACCCGCTTGTCCTTCAATGCAACGATTATTTTGAGATCTCTGAAAAAGGCTGTTTGAGTTGTTTGTTTTGATGTCACCGACGATTTTCAATGTGAAAAAGGTTTGCCGCCCTGAAAGAGGAGCCGCTTTGGTTGCCCCTCACCGGGCATTTT
>Ga0181517_10000588_pt1 | contig 47646 bp, 27 predicted proteins | sample PEATcosm2014_Bin_31_FD_119748 | JGI IMG/M metagenome (GOLD analysis project Ga0181517, IMG submission 119748) | Peatland microbial communities from MTU Mesocosm Facility, Houghton, MI, USA - PEATcosm2014_Bin01_30_metaG | ecosystem: Environmental > Terrestrial > Soil > Wetlands > Peat | place... | reverse complement strand
TCTCGGGAACGACACACACCGGCGCTGGCGCCTACGCATCCGACGCGTGGAGCTTCACCGACGCTAGCGGCAACTACACGACGGCCAGCGGCACGGTGAGCGACGCAATCTCCAAGGCGACGCCCTTCGTCACGGTGACGCCTTACTCTGTCACCTACGACGGCAGTGCGCACACGGCGACCGGCACGGCGACGGGCATCGGTGGCGTAGTGCTGTCGGCCACGGGCTTTGCGCTGAGCGGCACCGCGCACACTGGAGCTGGCGCCTACGCATCCGACGCGTGGAGCTTCACCGACGCGAGTGGCAATTACACGACGGCCAGCGGCACAGTAAGCGACACCATCGGCAAGGCGGCGGCCTCCGTGACGCCTGCGGCAGCCAGCAAGACCTATGGCGCTGCGGACCCAACGCTTACAGGAACGCTGACGGGCTTTGCGGCGGCGGACAACGTGGCAGCAACATATGGCCGCGCAGCGGGCGAGACGGTGACGGGCGGACCGTACACGATTAGCGCCAGCTTGGCCCCAGCCACTGCGCTAGGTAACTATGCCATCACCTACAACACGGCAAGTTTCACCATCAACAAGTTGGCGGCTTCGGTGACACCTGCGGCAGCCAGCAAGACGTACGGCGCTGCGGACCCAACGCTTACAGGAACGCTGAATGGATTTCTGGCTGCGGACAACATCACGGCCAGCTACAGCCGCATTGCGGGTGAAACGGTGACGGGCGGACCGTACACGATTAGCGCCAGCTTGGCCCCAGCCACTGCGCTAGGTAACTATGCCATCGCCTACAACACGGCAAGTTTCACCATCGACAAGTTGGCGGCCTCGGTGACGCCCGCGGCAGCAAGCAAGACCTACGGCACTGCGGATCCTAGCCTCAGCGGCACACTAAGTGGATTTGTTACCGCGGACAACGTGACGGCAACCTACAGCCGCGCGGCGGGCGAGACGGTGGCGGGCGGACCCTATGCGATCAGCGCCAACTTGAGTCCGGCGGGTGTGCTAGGCAACTACACCATCACCTACGGCACGGCTGGCTTTACCATCAATATGGCAAATCCAACCGTCGTCTGGGCCACGCCAGCAGCCATCAACTACGGCACACCGCTGGGCGCTGCGCAGTTGAATGCCACATCTTCCGTGGCAGGCACATTTTCATACACACCGGCACCAGGCACAATTCTGAAGGCTGGGCCGCAGGCGCTCTCGACCACCTTCACGCCAACCGACGCGACGGATTATTCCACGGCTACCATATCAGCCTCTCTTACTGTGGACCCAGCCGCGCCCACAATCTCCTGGGCGACGCCAACCGCGATTACTTACGGCACGGCACTGAGCGCGACACAGTTGGCCGCGACTGCGTCGGTGCCGGGAACCTTCGTTTACAACCCGGCAGCAGGGGCCATTCCACCAGTCGGCAACGACACTCTTTCGGTTCAATTCACGCCTACAGATTCGACCGATTACTCGCCCGCGACCGCAACGGTGACATTGGCCGTCAGCAATCCAGTAGCAGTCATCGCCAGCCTCTCGCCCGCATTTGCCAGTGCAGGCGGTGCAGCCTTCAACCTGAACGCGAGCGGCCAAGGTTTTGCGCCGACTTCCATCGTCTATTGGGGCTCAACCGCACTCGTCACCCAGTACCTGAGCGCGACACGACTGACCGCGCAGGTTCCGGCCTCCGCCATCGCGACGGCAGGCACCCCGTCGATTACCGTGCAGACCCCGGCTCCGGGTGGGGGTACGTCGAACTTGATGCAATTCGAGATCGATTCCGCCGGATCTGGAACAACACCTCCAACGATTACTACCGTGACGGCCACCGTGACACCAGGTTCGGCGGCCGCTTACCCGGTGACGATGCCCTCCTCGACGACTGACGTTTCAGTTAGCTGCCTCAATCTACCGACCGGAGCGAGTTGCAGCTATTCCTCCACGACCAATGCGGTGACTATCGCAACGTCCGCAACCACGCCGGCGGGAACCTATCAGATCACAGTAGTCTTTGCTGAAACGTTGCCAGAATCGGCCTCTGCGTTCATTCTGCTTCCAATTCTTCTAATACCACTTCTGTTCTCGAGGAGAAAGCTGGTTGCGCGCGGCATTTGGATGACCGCTTCTCTAGGACTTGTTCTGATGGCTGCCCTGTGGTTCAATATCGGATGCGGCGGGAAACGCGGAGGTAGCACGCCGCCACCGCAGACACACCAGGTAACGAGCTCGGGGGTAGTCACTCTCACCGTCCAGTAGGGAAACAGACAGAGTTCGGATTTGTCGAGGCAGGAATCGCACGGGGCCGTTAGTCTCACCGTGTGCGTCGGTTGTGAACTGTTTTTTCTCCGACATGCTCATTGGCAATGAGATTCTCGGAGAAAACTAAATGTCCACGTATTTTGCAAGTGGACATTTGAAATTAGGCGAGAACGGAATCTGAAGCGGCGCCGTCCCAAGTCAGCAGTTCATAGATGCGATTGATCGCGTGATCGGTAATCTTCCCCAGGACATGGCGGAGATGGAGTTCTGGGTCGAGCCCGTTTAGCTTGGCCGTTCCGAGAAGTGAATAGATCGCAGCGGCACGTTCGCCGCCGGCATCGGAGCCCGCAAACAGATAATTCCGCTTTAAAGCGACAGTGCGTAGCGCCCGTTCGGCCGCTCAGTTGTCCATCTCGATCTGGCCATCATGGTAATAACGCGTGAGCGCACTCCATCGCGATAGAGCATAGCGAATTGCCGCAGCGGTATCGGACTTGCGCGAGAGCCCCGCAAGTGTCTTGTTCCGCCAACAACGAAGTTGATCGACAAGTGGTCGTGCACGCGTTTGGCGGACTTCACATCGCAGGCCGGCAGGCTTGCCGCGGATCTCGCGCTCGGTATCATAGAGTGCGCCAATGCGCCGGATAGCTTCGGTTGCGATCGCCGAACCATTGGCTACCTGAATGTCGTAGGACTTGCGCCGAACATGAGCGTTATCCAGAGTTCTGGAGGGAGCCGCCAAGCGAAGGCGCCTTATCCCATGACGCTCGGCGGCCGAAACCTGGATCGCGTCGCAATTTGGCGACCAAACAGGCGCAACTGCTATTCTGGCCCCTCCGGGATCTATCGTTTCAGGCGACCTATCGAATGCTGCTTAGATAAATCGGGTTGGATGAACGCTTTGACCTGCCGCCAATGGAACGGCGAACGAAATCAAAAAGAATGGGCGACGTCCAGATCCTTCTCATTCATTCGCAACGCAAAGAGACCATAGGATCGACGGCGGCTGCCCGGCGCGCGGGGAGCCACGCGGAGAGCACAGTAACCGCCGCAATCCCGGCCGTCGCCCCAACGAAGATGAGAGGATCGAACGGGCTCATCTGGTAAAGCTGCGCGCGAATCAAGCGAGCCGCCAACAGAGCAATGGGAATTCCAAGCACGAGGCCCGCTGCGAGCAATGCCAGCGACTCGCGCAGCATCATCCATTGCACGCCGCTGCCGCTCGCGCCAAGAGCAATGCGGATGCCAATCTCGTTGCTGCGGCGAACGACGTTGAAGCTCATCACGCCATAGAGCCCGATGGCGGCAAGCAGTACGGCAAGAGAAGCGAAGATGGCCGTGAGCCGCGAGACCAGCGTCTCCTGGCTCATAAAGGTCTCCAGATGATCCTGGATGGTGCGGACCTGGAGGATCGGGAGATTGGGGTCAATACTCGCAACGGCAGCCCGCAGTCCATTCACTGTCGGTGTCGGATCGCCCACGGTGCGTAGAACAATGGTGGAGGCAAAGCTTTCTTGAATGCCTTCTCCGTGCTTGCCCGCAATTTGCGCCAGGGGGAGATATACCATGCGCTCCGGATTTTCGCGCGGGTTCCCGGCTTTGGTGTCGCGTGCGACGCCTACGATCTGCCATGGGCCCTCGACGGCATCAATGTCCATTTTCACCGTGTGACCAATGGCATTTCCATTGGGGAAGAGCTTTCGCGCAACGGTTTCATTGACCACAGCCACTTTCATGCTTGTGAGGGTATCGGAGGGCGAAATCGGGCGGCCTGCGACGATCGAGATTCCCGCTGTTTCAAAATATTGGCCCGATACGCGGTTCAGCACTGTACTCATGTCCTCCTTGGGCGCAGGCGTGTACCCGGAAGCAGAGAAGGTGGACATCCAAGTGCCAAAACTAATCGGTGGTGCCTCGGAAAGAGCTGCGCAACGAACTCCTGGGATTGAGGAGAGACGCTCAATGAGCCGCTGGTTCAGGGCGGGCGCCTGCTCCGGTTTGTAGCCTGCCAGGTCGGCAGCAAACTGGGCGATCAAGAGATGCGTACGCTCAAAGCCGAAATCCTGATCCTCAAGATTGTGCAGCGTGCGAAGAAACAAGCCTGCAGCCACCAGCAGCAGCAGGCAGAACATGATTTGCGCAGTCACCAGCGCCTTGGGCCACAAGCGGCTGGTTCGTCCTCCGCTGCTTGCCGCTGTTCTCGTGTTGGCGTTCAGACCAGGCATCGCTGAAGAGTGCGACATATGCAAGGCCGGCGCAAGGCCGAAAAGCAGACCGGCCAGAACAGAGACAGCGAGCGTGAACAGGAGAACGGCGCTGTCCGGCGATGCGTCCAGTGGAGTGTTTGCAGTGCCCTGCGCGACAAACGCAATCAGCGCGCGCGTGGCTGCAAAGGCAAGTGCAAGGCCGATCACGCCGCCCGAAAGCGAGAGCACGAGCGCTTCCAGCAAGCTCTGGCGGATGATGCGTCCACGGCTCGATCCGAGAGCGAGGCGCGTGGCCACTTCCCGTTGTCGCGCGATAGCCCGGGCCAGCAGGAAGTTAGCGAGATTAGCGCAGGCGATCAAAAGTACGACCGCGACGATCGCCATCAAAATCTTGAGCGAAGCGCCGTACCGGGAACGAAGTTGTGAAACTCCGTGTGCGGCGGAGACAAGGGGAACACTGATGCGCTCGATCTCCTGCTGGCGCGCAGGCGCGATGGCGCCACCCTCACCTGCACGAACGTAATCATGGATCTGACGATCGAGCCAGGCCTGGTCCGCGGCGAGTTGCGACTGGGGGTTACGGCGGGCCACCATGTGCATAAAGTCGAGCATCCGCGGCGTGAGCATGCCGGGCTCGAGCAGGATCTCCTGAATCATCGTAACTGGCACCCAAATGTCGGGCGGTTCAAGCTCTTGAGTAATGCCGTGAAATGCCTCGGGCATCACGCCGATCACTGTAAACGGCGTGGCATTGATGGTGATTGTTTTGCCGGCAATAGCGGGATCGGACGAAAGCGATTGCTGCCAGAAATGATGGCTGATCACCGCAACAGCGTTGCTGTGCGGAGCCGCCGCATCGAACGGCGAGATGGTGCGCCCGAGAATCGGCGTAGCGCCGAGAACATTGAAAAAGTTGCCGGAGACAAGGTTGGTCGGAACCTGTATCGCCGCAGCGGAGCTGGGAAGGCGAACGTTCGCCTTTGGCGAATGACTCGCGTACGCAGCCACTCTCTGGAACGGGCCAGGATTCGCTTCGAGCTGCCGGACGAAATCGTAAGTGAACATATCGGCGGAGCCAATATCGACGCCGCCCAGAATGCCGCCACCCGTGGATTTGCCGAAGGTGACCAGTTGCTGCGGATCGCGCACCGGCAGGTTCTGAAGAAGAATCTGCTTGATGAGTGTAAAGATTGCGGTGTTTGCGCCGATGCCAAGCGCCAGCGACAACACGGCAATGAGCGTGAAGCCGGGGCTGCGTAACAATCCGCGGACGCAATGTTTCAGATCGCGCAAAAAGATTTCCATTCTCGACTCCCATGTGGCAGAGCGGATTTGATGCTTCACCGCGTTGGCGCTCCCCATCTCAACGCGCGCGGCACGAGCGGCCTCTTCGGCTGGTATGCCCCGTCTCAACCGCTCGGCAGTGGAGGCGTCGATAAACTCGCGCAATTCTTCATCCATCTCGCGCTCCAACGCCTGTCTGCGAAAGAGCGAGCGAATTCCCTGTGCGAAATTGCCTGGCAGTCCCATCTCTTTTCCTTTGCCGAACCTGTTCAGGCTTCCATGATGCGCGAGATCGCGGAGACCTGGCGGTTCCACGTCTTCGTCTCGGCATCCAGCGCCTTGCGCCCGCGCGCAGTCAGCATGTAGTACTTGGCTCGCCTGTTGTTTTCACTTGCGCGCCACTCGCTCTTCACGTGTCCGGCGCGTTCCATGCGTGCCAGCGCGGGCAGCAGCGATCCGGGGTTGACGCGGAAGACGCCCTCGCTCACCTGTTCGATGCGCAAGGCGGCGCCATAGCCGTGCATTGGCTCCAGTGCCAGGGTCTTCAGGATCAACATTTCCAGCGTGCCCTGTACAACGTCTCGTTGGCCCACTCGATTTCACTCCTCTTGATAATCGAGAGGTTACATGACTCCCTCTCGATAGTCAAGAGGAGAGCGCTGGACCAAAGGCGGGACGGCCAAGTGCGTCGGGTCGGGACTACTGCGAAACCAGAGTTGGTGTATCCCGAAAGCACTCCACCAAAGTCGACGCTACCATCGGAGAGTGGCGACCTTGCAAGAAACCGACCAGGACACAGGGACTATGGTTTGGCTATGAACGGCGAGGCTTGAGCTGGATTTTCGTATTCGCAATGGAGGGCGGTCACGAAACTCGAATGGAGTTGATTCGCGTATCTCCGCCGATTCACTCATAGTCGGCAGATCGGTCCTGAGTCGCCTTTCCACAAGGTTTCCTTGGTCACGACCCCGATCCAGGCGATTGACAGCAACCGGTCCCCAATGCCGTTCGGTGGGCGACCCGCATCCATGGCCGCGCTCGGTGCATTTACTGTTTTTTTCGATACGCTCTTGGCCGAGGAGGTCACCTGCAAACAGAAAGGCCCGAGCTTGATAGCCTCTGGGCCTCGATGCATATGTGGGAGAGCCGGTTACTTTGCTGCGAGGGCGACCGATGCGGCCTTAGACGCCTTAGCTGCCTTGTTCTTTTCCCGCTTGACCTTGGCCCAACGTTTCTTCTGGGCAGCGGCGATCTTGGCTCGGCCCTCATCGCTCAGGCCGCCCTTCGCGCCCCTTTTTGCCGGCGCCTTTGTTACCTTGGCTGTCTTGGCTGCGACTGCTTTGCCCTTCGGTGCAACAGCCTCGCCCTTCAAACACAAGGCGCGCGCCTTCTGCAAGGCGTTGATGCCACGCTCGATTTCTGCCAGTAGTTGTTTCGTGCTCATTCAAAATCCTCCTTTTTGAGTTTACATCTACATCGGTCGCAGATAGGGTTATGCTCGTATATCTGCTTCGGGCAGCCCGAATGGCAGGTTTGGCCGCACTTCTTCGTTGCGCGGGAACAACACGGCGCAACTCATCGTATTCGGATGAAGAGTCAAGAGCCGGCTTCGAAAGGGCGCAAGATTGAAACTGTCGATTCAAGGCGTGAGCAAGTGTTATCGCGGCAACGTGTGGGCACTGCGCGGATTCAGCCTGGAGTTGGGGCCGGGGGTTCTCGGTCTGCTAGGTCCCAACGGGGCGGGCAAAACCACTCTCATGAGCATTCTGGCCACCATTACCCGCGCCAGCGAAGGCGCCGTGCTGTGGAACGGCGTGGACATTGCGGCGGACCCGGATAACTTGCGCGCCGTTCTCGGATATCTGCCGCAGGACTTCGGCGTCTACCCGAACCTGAATGCGGTGGAGTTTCTGGAGTATCTGGCCGCGGTGAAGGGGCTCGACGCCGCAACCTCTCGACGCCGCATCGACGAATTGCTCTGCCTGGTGAATCTCACCGAGGTGCGCAAGCGGCCCCTGGGGGGATTCTCCGGCGGCATGAAGCAGCGCGTCGGCATTGCCCAGGCACTTCTTAACGATCCACGGCTACTCATCGTCGATGAACCGACGGCAGGCCTCGATCCCGAAGAGCGCGTCCGCTTTCGCAATCTGCTCTCGGATCTCTCCGGCGAACGGATCGTTATTCTTTCCACGCACATTGTCTCCGACATCGAGGCCACCGCCTCCGATATTGCCCTGATCGCCCAGGGAAGACTGATCGCGCACGCCTCCCCGGAGGACCTGCTGCGCGGGGTGGAGGGCCGCGTATGGGAATGGGTGGTGCCCAGCCAGCAGTTGCTCGCCGCCAAAGAGCGCTATCTGGTCAGCAGCACGGTGCGGCGCAGCGACGGAGTGCACGTGCGCCTGGTGGCGGACGATGCTCCGGCCGGCGCGCAGCCCGTTCCGCCCACGCTGGAAGACGCCTACCTTGCATCGCTCGCCAAGCATCGCGCCGGAGCAGCGACAGGAATCGCAAAATGAACAACAGGCGCGTTCTCTTTCATCTCGTCAAGGCGGACTTCCTGGTGCGGGTACGCCGCAGCAGTTTTTTGTGGACACTGGGCCTGGCCATCTTCCTCGGCTATGAAACATTCGCCGGCAAGATTCAGCTCAACCTGGGCGACTATCGCGGTATTTATAACTCCGCCTGGGTGGGTGCGCTGATGGCCACGGTAGCCAGTCTGTTTCTAAGTCTCGCCGGCTTTTACATCGTCAAAGGCTCGGTGCAGCAGGACCAGACCAGCCGGGTGGGCCAGGTGCTGGCCACCACCCCGATGACTCGCATCTTTTATACCGCGGCCAAAACCATCGGCAACTTCGCGGTGCTTGCGGCGATGGTGCTATTCATGGCTGCTGCGGCGGTGCTCATGCAGCTTCTCCGCGGGGAAGATCGCTCGCTGCACCTGTGGGCCCTGCTGGGGCCGCTGCTGCTTTATACGCTGCCCGCCATGGCGTTTGTCGCCGCTTTGGCGGTGCTCTTCGAAACCCTCCCGGTTCTGCGCGGCGGAGTTGGAAACGTGATCTGGTTCTTTCTGTGGACAGCGCTGCTGACGCTCGGCATCGGCGGAGCTCTTGCCCCGGACCAGGTTCCCAGCGCAAGCATGTACTTTCGCGATTTCAGCGGCCTGCCGTCGATCATGTTCCAGATGCGCGCGTCCCTGCATCGGATCGATCCGCTCTCCGGCAGTCAGTTTTCGCTAACCATCGGTGGCCAGGCGGCTGTACGGCGCTTCCTCTGGCCTGGATTGCAGTGGGACGCCGTACAACTGGCGGCGCGCCTCGCGTGGATCGCTCTGGCCTTCGCAGCCGCGATGCTGGCGGCTTTCTTCTTTCACCGCTTCGATCCCGCCCGTGAGCCGCGGGTACGCTTGCGCAGGCAGAGGCAGAAGTCACCGCCGGTGGAGGGCGCGGCAGCGGCGGTTCCCGACGCACAACCATCCTTCGCTTGGTCTGGCCGGTTGACGCCAGTTTCGATTAGCGCCTCCGGGCGACGCTTTGCGCGCCTGGTGGCCGCCGAACTCCGGTTAATGATGAAGGGGCAGCGCTGGGTTTGGTATGCGGTGGCCGCGGGGCTGTTTGTCGCGAGCCTGGCCGCGCCGTTGGATGTCGCGCGCGGCGGTATCCTGGTTGCGGCCTGGCTCTGGCCGATCCTGCTCTGGTCGCGCATGGGCTCACGCGAGGCGCGCTGTGCCACGGGAGGTCTCGTTTTCTCCTGCCCGCGCACGCTTGGTCAACAATTGCCGGCGGCCTGGCTGGCTGGTGTGATCGTGGCATTCATGACCGGCGGAGGAGTCGCAATCCGGCTGCTTCTCGCTGCAGATGGGGCGGGGCTGGCCGCTTGGTTCGCCGGCGCGCTCTTCATTCCCACTCTGGCCATGGCTCTGGGTCTCGTGAGCAAGACCAGTAAACTCTTCGAAGCCCTGTATACGGTCTGGTGGTACGTGGGAGCTTTCAACCATATTCCCGGCCTCGACTACATGGGCACTACCCCCTCCAGTAGTCGGCCCGTCGACTTTCTGCTTCTGACAGGATTCCTTTTGCTTGTTTGTTATCTGGCTCGCCGCCTTCAGCTGGCGTCCTTCCAGTCACTCCTGAGCCGCGGCCAGAGCCTTCATCGGTAACTGTCATGGATAAGTTGCCCTGCGCGATCTTTGTCGAGATCGACCATGCTCACCGGCAATCCGCGCGGGATTCCATCCAGCGTTTGGCCGGCCCAGCGGCGTTTTCTTCACCGATCCGAATTTTGGCAAGTGACCCACACCGAATGAGCGCATTGGGCTGCTGGCATCGGACGAGGGGTGACTCAGGACGAATCGGAAGACCATCGATATGCGAGATGCCAGCGCTTGAAAGGTCCCGTTCGCGCATTTGCTCTAAGATTGCGAACATCCGCTTGATCGTGCGGCCAACAGAGCGAGGAGTTAGTTTCACATAACTCACGTCTTGAGTGAGACTCGAGTGTTTCGCACCAGAATCAGGATAAGAGCCATTCCAATCATGGGGGCGAAGCCCGCGGCGATAATGACCGGTTTGAACGAGTGGTGATCGAGAGTCCTGCCAATCAAGATGGTGGAGAGAACGGCGCCAACGCCTCCTCCCGTCAGGCTCATCCCGCTCACAGAGGCCACCGAGTTACTAGGGTAGAGGTCTGCCGGCAGTGTAAGTAACATAGTGGCCCAACATCCATAGGAGAAACTTGCCAGCGAGAAGAATACGACGATCGAAGTGAGACTCGATGTGTAGATAGCTGGGATCAAAAGAAGCATTCCAGTTGCGCCAAGCACAATTACGAATTTGCGCGCACGCAATACCGGCCACCCGCGCCGAATGAGTTCGCTGGAGAACCCTCCGCCAAAGAAGCTACCCAAGCCGCCAGCCACATAGGGGCCCAAGAAGCCAGGCAATGCCCTTTCCAGCCGAAACCCCTTCGAAACGAGATAGATGGCAAACCACTCCATGATGAAGAACCAAAGCGGGTCAGTTACGGCTCGGCTAAGAATGATTCCCCATGTTTGAGGAAGGCTCAGAAGCGCTTTCCAGGAATTGGTTTCATCTCTGGGATTCTCAAAGACCGCACGCACTTCAGACGCGGCTTCCTGTTCCTTCGCTTTCCGTAACATTTCGCGCTCAGCGGCCCCAAGGTGCGCGTGAACGTCAGGCGGGTGATAAAAAGCGTACCACGCAAGCACCCAGAGAAAACCAAGGAACGCGGTCGTGAAAAACACTGGCCGCCAGGCTCCGAACTCGCGATAGAGCCACAGCACCATCACAGGCACGATGGCCCCGCCCACGGCGGAACCGCTGTCGAAGATCGCAACAGCCCAGCCGCGCTCCGACTTAGGAAACCATTCCGATACAGTCTTTGTAGCGCCTGGCCAATTCGCGGACTCGCCCGCGCCAACCAGGAAACGCAGCACGACAAAGCTGCGCAGCCCAACGGCAAAGCCCGTCAACATGGACATGATTGAAAAGAATGCAAAGCTGATCAAAAGGCCAAGACGCGTTCCAAGCCGATCCAGGAATTTGCCCGAAGCAGCTTGACCCAGCGCGTAGGCAATACGGAATGAGATCAGAATCAGTGCAAAGTCAGAGTTGCTCCAGTGAAACTCAATTCTTAGATAGGGCCCCAGAACGATGAAGGTTTGACGGTAAATATAGTTGATCGCGGTGGATGCGAACAGAAGACCGCAAATCCACCACCTTAGACTCGGGATAACGAACGTTTCGCCATCTTTCCTTGGTCGTTGGCCCATCGCCTACTTTCTAAGACGGCTCTTCTCGTTCATCGGCAACCGCATTCGAAATGAAACCGGGTTGCCTAGAGCCGCTTGCATAAATGCCGTGGGCCGACCCTGGGAATCCGGAGCAGGCCGATTCCCACGGTCTTTCTGCACCCCAAAGGGCGCGGCTTCCGCCGCGTCCAACGGAGACAGCATTTATGCAACTGATTTTACTCTCTCTTTTCTAAATGGTCCTTTCCGTCCGTCAACCAGTCCACGGTGAAGCGCGCGAAGACTTCCTTGGCCGCGTAATCGTCAAACACACCGAACGCTGTTCCGGTCTCGAAGATGATCCCGACCGATCCGTCCGGGAAAACTGTCATGCTCGAATAGGCGCCGGGCCCATTCAGAATCTGTTTTTCAACCGGCCAGGTATTTCCTTCGTCATAGCTCATCCGAACGGTTACATTAAACCGGCCTCGAGGGTCCGATCCCACCGATCCGGCAGCGATCGCGCCACTTACAGGATTGGCAAAGAGAATGCGGTTCTTCGTGTATCCCTGATCTTGCCGCGTGAATCGAATCATGCTTCCCTGGCAATCGGGGTCTACCAATTCGGGATCGGCGACCGGCTGCGTCCAGCTCTGCCCGGCGTCTTTGCTGTAGAATTTGACCCGATTCGGAGCTTTCCTCCGGCTAAAGAGGAGCGAGCCATCGACGAGTTCGACGACCTGTGTTTCGTTCCACTCTCCCGCCGCGGTTCCTCCGAACTTCCAGCTTTTGCCATGGTCGTCGCTGAAAATGATTCCGTCATACACCTGAACGGCTAAACGACCTGACTGAAGTTGGATACCGGCTCCGGGACCGATCTCATGCCGGCCTGTTCCTTGAGTGATTTCGACGGGGCTCGACCATGTCGCGCCTTCATCGGTGCTTTTGATCATCCAAAGGGGCGCGTTTTCGTCCTTATAGGGTTGCCGATAGCGATTCACAATGAGGTAGATGGTTCCGTCGCTCTGGTCAATGACGGGAACCGGGTTCATATAGGCGTCCCCATTCACACTTCGAAACACCACTTGCAAAGGGAGCCACATCATGGTGGATTTCCGGGTGCGTCCCAAACCTTGAGGAGTGAGAAATGCCGGCGCCCACTTGCCGGCGTTGCCGAGGCTGCGCTTCAGGACGATGTCGGTGGGCCCGCCATCCCACCCTATTTCTTTCCGGCCCTCGGTGAAGGCCAGCACAGTTCCAGTCTTGGTGCAAATGAGAGACGGTATGCGATAGGCTGGGTAGTCGTCCTGGCCACCGACAAAGAGTTCCGTCTGCTCGAACAGGCCTTGCGCGCGCAGCGCTGTCCCGGCAAAGATCGTGAATGCGGCGCACAACAGCGCTGCGACTTGCAGGTTTTTCATCGACAATTCCTTCCAACAAAGCAGTTGCGGCAAATACTTATCGCAATGGTTAAGTGGACGCGATCCGCAGTCTCGCATGATTCCAGTTCGCCAAGAACTGCGGCATGATCCATTATTCGCACAGAAACCAACCGGATCTGAATTGCCCGCTAAAAAAGGCCGGCCTCATCAAGAGACCGGCCTTCTTATTGTGATTGGTTTACCACTCGACTCGCGCGCTAACTTGCCCGTATCGGTAGCCGCTGACAGACGTTACCTGGCCCATCATTGAGTTCTCTACGCCTCCCCATGCTGCGTTGGGAGCGCCGTAATAGTGACGGTTGAACACATCGAAGAACTGAGACGAAATAATCACATGGATGCCTTCCACCGCCTGGAAGCTCTTCATGAGGCTCATGTTTTCATGCGCCGCCCCGGGATTCCAGCGCCAGTGGTTCCAATAGAACGGCGTGTTGCCGAATGGCGCCTGGGCGTTCGTGTCCCTGAAAGAGCTGGGGCTGTAATCCGAGTTACTCGGATCGCTTTGATTGCCAAGATCCAAGTGACCGTGGAAGTTATTGTGCATGTCGCGAGTGGTGAGTCCCGGAGCAAGGTTAGCTCTTTGGGGGCCGTAATAGCCTGGCATTCCGAACCCCGACGGGACGATGCCCATCGGCATGCCGCTGCCATAGCTTCCGTTGTATCCCAGCTTCCAACCGCCTATAGCCACGTCGACTAGCCTCGACGAGTTAGGCAAAAGCATTTTTCCCCTGCCAATCGGCAATTGATAGGTCACGTATCCCTTGGCCAAATGCTTTTGATCGTAAGGCTGAATCCAGTGCTTTTGATCCGCCCAATCGAACTCGCTCTGGGTCATTTCCCACCAGTTGTTCACAGCCCAACCGTGCAGGCCGACATCGTCTCCTGTCATCTTGGACAAGGTGTAACTGAAATCGAGAACCAAGCCATGGTAATCGCGCGCCTTTGCCTCGACCACAAATGCGTTGAAGGCGCTCACGGCGGAGTCTTCATGATTTCCCCAGACCCCCATGTAGAGTCCGGTGGAGGCTACCTGCGGGAATGGCGAAATCGCCGCTTGGGTGGTTCCGCTAAAACCGGCATAGGGATAGGGCACGCCGTTTTGGGCTGCCGAGGCCGCATCCGTGACGGAATTGCCTATGTTTCCCGAGAGCATAAGCGGCTGGTATGTGTTATAGCTCGGATACGACCTATGGAAGGAACGGTCCGGGCTCTCCAAGTTATAGCCCCGATTCGCCACATAGGATAGGTTCAACGACATCTTGTTGTTGACTGCATACTCGGCGCCCAGGTACCAGTTATCCGAGTAGCCGGGATGCAAGTAGTTGGGGTCGACATCCGTGATCACATTTGGCGCAGAAATCGTTGTTGCGGTGCTGTTCTGCGGCGACAGAAAATTCTTTCCCGGATATTGATTATCCCAGTTGAAAGCTATTGTCCCGGGCAAGGGGTTAGACACTTGATTCGTTGGAAAAGCTAGAGCCGTTTGATCGCCGGGGAAGTTGGCCCCCCAGCCCATGTTCAACAGGTCATTGGGAACATAGAACAAACCAATGGAGGCCCGTCCAACCAGCTTATCGGTTATTTGATAAGCTGCGCCAAGGTGCGGACCGAACTCATGGTAGTCCTCGTTTGTTTCAAAGCTGGTCCCGGAGTTCTTAGAGAAGACCCAGGCGCCCTTGTAAGGAGCCCAGTTCGGGTTTGATGCGTTGATATCCCAGTTCTGCAGATGACCGTACTTCTCATGGGCGCGGGTTGTCATGTCCCAGCGGAGCCCCAGATTCAAGGTCAATTTCGGTTTGATCTTATAGTCGTCCTGGAAGAACAGGGCGTATTGCTGCTGGCGCGGATAGGCGCTATTGTTGACCGACGTATAAGAATGATCTACATCTCCCACCATCAGATTGGAGAATGCGGACCCGACCCATGGCGTCAAGTTTCTGTCCAGCGGCCCACCTGTCTTGCCGCTGAAATAGATGTCCGAAATGTTGCCGCCCCAGTTCGAGTTAAACTCCTGGAATTTAATCGTAGTGCCAAATTTGATGCTATGCCGCCCCTTCATCCACACTGCCGTGTCCTGATATTGGTAAGCATTGGTGTTGAAATCGAGATAGGAGGGGTTACCCGGCGCGGCATAAGCAATGCCATTGGTACCCGAAGAGTCGGGGCTGCCGTCAAAGACGATTTGCGGGAAGTACGAGCTGCCTGGATAGCTTCCCAAGCCGACGGTTGACGGCCCGGACTTGCTATTCACCGGACCCGCTGCAGTGCGCGCTTCCCCAAATCCCACTGCGAAGTTGTTAATCAAGTTGGGGGTGACGGCGAAGTCATCGACGACACGGTACAGCATGGTCGGAACGTTGGTGAGCGTGTTGCAGTTGAGCGGCGAATTGGGGTTTATGGTGTAACTCGTGGATTGACCATTGCAGCCGGCGGCCAATTCGTTCCAATCCACGTGGTTCAGGCCCGCGCTGAGATGGTGCCTCTCAGAGAAAGTGTGATCGAGCTTGAGGTCCAGAGTGAATTTATTGAGGCTCGGATTCCCGGACACGTAGTTAGGGGCATTGTCGTAAGGCCGGGTCGTAATGGTGGGCGGCAAATCTTTCGCATAGAGCGCGGCGACTTGCTTCGATGCACCGCTGATTCTGCCACTCGGAATGACGTTTCCAGGAAAGGGAGTTGCGCAGGTCACACCGTCGACCTGCTTTTGCGTGCTTGGATCGAAAATCTGTCCGTATTGGTACGCCTGGCCGGTGCAGGGGTTGATCCACGGGATGCCTTGAGAAGGATCGTTGCTGGCTGTTCCTGCAAGCGTCTGGTAAATGGGTCCTTGGTTTTGTCCTTGGGCGTCCAGCAATTGGCTGAAGTCGCCGGTCAGCATTTGGGGCGTAGGCACCGTTATCGAGTTGGGGCTGAGTTGGTAGTCCCGGAAGACATACTTCTCAAAGTCCCCGAAGATGTAAGTGTGCTTTTTCCAAATGGGACCGCCCGCGCTGGCTCCATAATCGTTAAAACGGTCCGAGCCTCTGCTGTTGTTGGCGCGGCATGCTGAATCGCCAGCGGCGCATTGAGCCAGGAAGTAGTTGTTATTCCATGAATTCGCGTTCAAGTCTTCGTTCTGCATGATTTCAAAAGCGCTGCCGTGGAATTTGTCGGTGCCGGACTTGATCTGAAACAATTCCACGCCGCCCGCGGTTCCAAATTGCGCGTCGGAAGGGCTGGTGACGAGCTGCACTTCCGACAAGGCATCGAGTCCGGGAGTGGCGATCTGGCCCTGAAACCCGGTAGTGGACTCAAGACCATCCACATAGACGGAACTGGCCAGATCCACCTGCCCGGCAATAATATTCTCATTCGCAATGGACCCTAATTGCTGGCCACCCGCGGCAGTGCTGACCATCGGAGTGTTGGCTAGCAGCAAATTCAGGGCGTCGCGGCCTCCCGTTGCGTCGAGGGGCAAATCCCGCAGCGCGGACTCTTCCATGGTCATCGAAACCGAGGTCGTTTCTGTTTCGATCAGGGGCGCACCGCTGTCTACGACGATCGTCTCAGCGGCGGAGCCGATTGTCATGTGCACATTGAGTTCGAAAACCTGAGCCGCGATCAGAATAATGTTGGTTCTCTGGTAGTCCTTGAAGCCTGTCAGATTCAAGCTGAATGAATAGTTGCCTACGGGCAGAGCCGGGATCGTATACATACCGCTGGCGTTCGTCACTCCGGGATGACCCAGCCCCGTGTCGGTATCCGTCACCATGACCTGAACGCCGGGCAACACGGCTCCAGACGGATCGGAGACGGTTCCTGTGATCGTCGCCCGGTCATTCTGAGCAAATGCGACTGTTCCCACACTCAAGAGTGTTGCGAACAGTACGCATAAATATCGTATTTGAAATCTCTTCATCACTGAAATGCCTCCTAAGGCCAACTTGCTCTTCCCTTGCATTACCTCTGGCATCTGCGTCCACCAGTAGGCGCGTGTCTCAAATGGAGCGCACTGTCATGAGCGCAGGGTAGACGCCAAGTGAGACACGACCCCGGCGAATACTGTATACCGAATGTTGTACGCAATCCTAGCATCGGTAATCAAACCTGTCAACGGCGGAGTAGACGGAATATTGTATACAAACTTTTCCGTCTGTCCTGACTGCGGAATGGCGTGTCGTTCAAGGAGGCAGCTGGAATGGTTATCGGTGACTCGAGGTTCGGACGTGAGCAGCCCCGCCAAACAATGGATTGCGGGAATTCGGAGCATCCCGATCCTGCAGCTCTTCCAGCACATTGGCCTGCGCGGATTTGCGCGGCAATTGCACAATCTTCCCCTGATGATGGGTGGTGCGGGCCGAATTGGTCGCCTGTCGCATACGGCAAACCAGCCTTGAGTCCTGTTTTGGAACCGGCTTGATCGAATCGATCTTTGGATTCTGTCTATCGTATACCGTCGATTGTTTATGGTATAGTTTCCCCATGAAGCCCACGTATCAAGACCGGATCGAACTCGTGGGCCAGTCTCCGCTGCGCCCATCGTTTCGCGTGGCTACCCAGACGGATCTGCAAGCAACCTACAATGTGTACCTTGCCGCCAATGAGGACCTGAATCTCCAGCTTGGCCGGTGCGTCGACCTCAAAATGCATAATTTGCGCGAGAGAGCCCTTGCCGTTCGCAGAAGCGGCCTTCGCTACGATCGGGAGACGTTCTGGATTGCCGAAGTTGACGGCAGGGTGGGCGGCTTTGGACTCGCCATACGGCGTCGCTCGTTGTGGTATCTCGCTGCCTTGCACGTGTTGCCCGAGTTTCAAGGCCAAGGGGTCGGAACAGAGCTTATCCGGCGCTGCCTCGGCCGTTTCGAAGCCGATGAAGACCCTTGGCTGTTAACCACCAGCGATTCGGCGAACATGGTATCGAATGGACTGTATCTCCGATTCGGCCTTGCGCCTCAGTCTGTCATTCTCCAGCTGCACGGGCAAGCCCGCTCCCTCGGGCGGAAAGGCGTTTCCCTGCGCCGAGCCGACAGCGTGGTCGCACGGGACTGCTTCGACCGAATCGATCGGATCGTCCTGGGAGAAATTCGCCCCGAAGACCACCAATGCTGGGCAGGGGTTCCTTTCATGCTCCCTTACCTCGTGTTTGAGGGGGACCGCATGGTTGGCTATATCTATATTGATCGTGAGGGCGCGCTTGGACCGGCAGGCCTCGAGTCTCCGGAGCTTCTGGCACCCACCATCTCGGCAGCGATCGAAGTATATGCGGCGGACCAATCTGCTCCGCTGAAGATTCGCATCCCGAATGACGCACGGGAAGCTCTGCGCGCGCTGATGTCCCATGGCTTCAACTGTCTCACCGAGGTCGAGCTTCTGCTGAGCTCCCGTCAATTCGGCCGCTTGGGTCAATATCTTTTTTCAGGAGCAGATGCGCTTTTTTGAAAGGCCATGGGAATTCTGCTTTTTATTCGGCGCCTTCCATTCGCGGGGCGGACCGAGGAAGGCCTTCCCACCACAGATGAACACAACGAACGCGGTCTCACGAAGGTAACGACAAATAGTTCTTTGCAAGGGCTTGTAGGCTATGAACACCGAACGATTCTCGCTGTCGCTGGAGAATCGACCCGAGGCGAACCATCAGGAATTGGAGGAAGTGATTATTCATGGGGAATGAAATAGCTGGTTGCAAGAAATGTCTGAACAGGCGATCCTTCTTGTCTCTCGCGGCAGCGAGCGCGGCGTGGGTTCTGACGGAAGAGGCTCGGGGTGCGACGCTCGAAGGGGCTCACTTACCCATCGCACCTAACGAAGAGATCGCACCGTCGGAAGGTGGCATTACTCCGGAACGATTGGAAGAAGCGAAGCGGAGCGCTGCGGAGATTGTGGCAAAGCTGACGCTTTCGGAAAAGATCTCGCAACTCGGCTGTTACGCGCCTGCCGTCGAGCGTCTCGGGTTGCCGTCCTTCAACTACTACGCCAACGAGGCTCTGCACGGTCAGGTTCATTACGGACCGGTAACGTCGTTTCCGTTGCCGATGGCTCTCGGCTGCACGTGGAACCGCTCTCTTGTCCGGCAGGTGTATGACATCGTCTCCGATGAAACCTGGGCGTGGCACAAGAAAAGCGGAATGGACCTGGCAATGTTTTCGCCGGCAACGATCAACATGGGCGCTCGAGATCCGCGCTGGGGCCGGGTTGGAGAAAACTACAGCGAAGACCCTTATCTGGTTGAGGAGATGGCCGTCGCCACATTCTATGGGATGCAAGGCAACGATCCCCGCTATCTCAAAACCATTGCCTGCGCCAAACATTTCATCTCGAACGAAACCGATGCGGACCGTCATACCACATCTGCAACCGTCGATCCGCGCAGCTTCTGGGAATACTATGCGCGCGTCTTTGAGATGGTCGTGAAACGCAGCCGGGTCTTCACCGTGATGAGTTCCTACAACGCGCTAAACGGAGTTCCAACTTCATGCAGCCGGTTCCTGCTGACCGACCTTCTGCGCGACAGTTGGGGTTTCCAGGGTTATGTGGTATCGGATTGCGACGCAGTCCAGGACATTTGTCAAACGCACAAATTCGTGCCCACATTGGAAGAGGCTGCCGCACTGGCGCTGAACGCTGGATGCGACATCAATTGCGGAACTACATATCAGGAACATCTCGCGAAAGCCATTGACCAATTGCTTGTCAGCGAATCCACCTTGGATCAATCGTTGATACGCTCTTTCACCGGACGAGTGTTATTGGGAGCATATGACGCCCCCGAGAAGAACCCATACAACAAGATTCCGATTTCCTGCTTGGAGAGCGACAGTCATCGCGAAGTCGCGTGTGAAGCTGCCAGGCAATCCATCGTTCTATTCAGAAATAACGGGAATCTTTTGCCGCTTGACCGGGCGAAGATCGGCAAAATCGCAATCATCGGTCCTATGGCCGATGTTTGCAACCTCGGAGACTATAGCGGATTGCCGATGAATCAGCTTTCTCCTTTGCGGGGAATTCGCGCGTATCTTGGCGTTCAAGACCCGCCCTCTTACCGAAAGAGCGCGGCAGATTACGTTCATCATGACGGACCGCTGCTGCTCGAAGCTTGCAAGGAAGGCGGACACGACCTCAGCTACGACTCCGATGGAACGGGCGGCTGGGCTCCGCAAAACTGGGTCAAGATAGCTGGGCGAGTGAAAGCGTGGGCTGCGTACAAGGGAGTTCTTCTGACCGGGGCGACCGAGTTCCACGCGCGAGTCGCAAGCACATCGGATGTCGCCAATTTGGAAGTTCGCCTCGATGACATCCAGGGACCGGTGCTGTGCCAGATCAAAATCCCGAACACAGGCGATTTTCAGAAGTGGACCAATGTCAGCGCTCCGATTTCCCACACCGACGGCGAGCATACGCTCTACCTGCTCTTTATCGGCGAACCGGGCCCTCTCTTTGGCATTAAGAACTTCGAATTGACGCCTGCCGTTTCGGCGCCGCCAATGGCACACGACCCGGTTGAAATTACTTATGCTTTGGGGTGCACCGTCGCAGACGAGCGGGATCCCGACAAATTCCTCGAGGCGACAAACGCTGCGAGCGCGGCGGATGTTGCACTCCTATTTGTTGGCGCCGATGAGCAGGTGAGTGTCGAGGGTCTGGACCGGCAGTCGATTCACCTTCCCGGCGCGCAGAACGAATTGGTCAAGGCCGTCTATGCGGCTAATCCCAAGACTGTCCTTGTCTTCTCTTCGACGGCTCCTGTGTCTCTGAATTGGGAGAAACAGGATAAACTCCCGGCCATCGTTGGAGGTCTTTTTCTCGGACAAGAGCAGGGGCGCGCGCTCGCCGAAGTGCTCTTCGGCGCATACAATCCCGGAGGAAAGCTGAGCACAACCTGGTACCGCAATGCGGACGACTTGCCTGACTTTCACGATTACACGCTGACCAACGGCCGAACCTATATGTATTTCAAGGGAACGCCGCTCTTTCCATTCGGCCACGGTCTCAGCTACACAACGTTTCACTACGGCAACATCCATGTGAACCGCGAGACTCTCGGGCGTGGGGAAACACTTTCAGTGAGTGTAAATGTGACGAACACCGGAAGCCGTGCCGGCGACGAAGTGGTTCAACTCTATGTGCACGCTTCCAGCGATGCAAACCGGGTAATGCTGCCCTCAAAACAGCTCGTGAATTTTGAGCGAGTTCATTTGAAACCTGGGGAGACCAAAACCGTGAAACTCGATTTGCCGCACTCAGACCGTTCCCTGCGTTTTTGGGATGAAGCTGCACGGACCTATCGAACTGTCAAAGGCGTCGTGGATTTAATGGTCGGTTCCTCATCGGAGGACATACGGCTCACGGCCGCTGTCCGGATGAACTAAAAGTGCAGAGTGAGTTTCTCCGAAAGGCACATAACACAATAACGGCATACAGAGGACGATGATGACTATGAACGGCATTTCACGTCGCGGATTCATTCGGAATGCAATCGCTGGCAGCACTTCGCTTCTGGCCGCCAAGAACGTGCTGGCAAGCAACCTGGCTAGCGATTCGGCTCAAACAGAGGCGCAATCGAAAAATGTGCCTGTGGTGAAGAGCAGCGAACTCTCGCCTCATTCCAAATTCGCGGAATTCAGCGAGATTCCCATTCGCTCGATTGAGCCTCAGGGATGGCTGAAGGCGTATCTTGAGAATCAACGGGACGGGATCACTGGACACCTCGATAAGACGGGTGGGTTCCCATACAACACCGACGGATGGGGCGCGCCCGAGATCTCGGATAGCGTGCATAACTCCTTTGCGTATGAACAAGTGGGTTACTGGATTGATGGGATGCTCCGTTGCGGGTACCTGATTCAGGACGACAAGTTAGCCGCCAAGGCGCTGCAGCAGACCGACTACGTGCTTGAGCATCCAGACAAGGACGGATACCTCGGCCCATTGATTCTTAAAACACAATCGCGTTGGTCGCACGTAGTTTTTTTCCGGGCGCTTTTCGCACAATGGTCGGCGACCGGTGACCAACGTATCCCAGCTGCAGTTACACGTCATTTTTTATCCTCACCCCATCCATACACTCTCGGGCGCGAGGCGTGCAGCATCGAGGCCATTCTCTGGGCGTATGAGCGCGAAAAGGACCCAGCTCTCTTGAGCCTGGCTCAAGACGTTTACCGCAAATTCGACAACTTACTCAAGGTAAACGGCGTTTCTCCGGCTATGTATTGCGACGGGAAGCCAAGCGATGCTCATGGCGTGAGTTATAACGAAATGGCGAAGCTGGGGGCGATGCTCTACATGCAAACCGGCGACGCAAGTTTTCTGAACGTTTCGGTCGAGGCCTACAGGAAACTCGATGCGTTCCATATGCTCGTCGATGGAGTCAATACCTCCAGCGAGGAGACGCGGGAAGTGACTCCTCTCGAGTCGCACGAAACCTGCGACATCGCCGACTACACGTGGTCCGTCGGCTACCTGTTAATGGCCACCGGCAACGTAGACTACGCCGACAAAATCGAACGTGCATGCTTCAATGCGGCTCCGGGCGCAGTGAGCGAAGATTTCAATACACTTCAATATTTCTCGTGCCCGAACCAGGTAATTTCCGCGCACAATACGAATCACAATGCCTATTTTCGCGGCGACCGGACCATGGCTTATGCGACAGCGCATATCGCCGCCTGCTGCTCGGGCAATGTCAACCGCATCATGCCCAACTTTGCATCCCGTCTTTGGTTAAGAGACAAGGAAAACGGACTGGTTGCCGCGTTATACGCTCCGTCGCGTGTCACGTATCGCGTCGGGAAACAGCAACAGGAAGTAACCATCACGGAAAGGACCCGCTACCCCTTTTCGGATCGCATTGTCTTCACAATGAAGATGACGGATGACTGCGAGTTTCCCTTCACTGTGCGAATCCCCAAATGGTGCACGAATGCGAGCGTGCTGGTGAACCATCGGTTTCTTGACCAGGAGTTGAAGTCCGGAAGCTATGTCAGCATCCGGCGAAAGTTCCGTGACGGCGACGAAGTGATTGTGATTCTTCCTCAGGAAGTGAAGGCGAGTGAGTGGCCCAGCGATGGAATTGCCCTTGAAAGAGGCCCTCTCGTCTACTCTCTCAAGATCGAGGAAGAGTGGGAGCCGACAGACAAGGCGGTTGAGTCGGCGATAGAGATGCTTGGAATTTATAACCTCAACTACCGTTATCCCGGACTCATTGCACACAATGTCTATCCGAAGAGCCCTTGGAATTACGCCTTGGACTTGCACCCGCAGAATGCGGCAAGCAAAGTTCGAGTTACTCAGAATGAGTGGCATGACAACCGGCCATGGAATGCAAAGGAGCCTCCGATTCAGCTTCAGGTTCCGGCGCGGCGCGTGCTGGGATGGGACCTGGAACGCGCGAAGGAGGTCATTTACGAAGGTGGAGGCGGTGATCCCGAACTTACTCCCAAGAAGGACAACACCAGGTACGATAATCAGCGGTGGTTGCGAAAGGGAGACTTCGTATTTACACCGGAGCTTCCGGAGAAATCGAGCTCGGGGGTTCGACTGGCGGAAGAGACTGAGATGGTAACCCTTGTTCCCTATGGTTGCGCCAAGTTGCGAGTCACTATTTTTCCGAGAGTCGACAAGTTGAGTAACCGAAGCTAGCCGGAGAGCATTCGTCGATGATTATGCGGTGGAAGGGGCGCGGTGGAAGCCGCGCCCCTTCCCTAATACGGCCCGCAATGGGTGTTGAGCAGCCTGCATATGCATCTTTGATCGCGGTGCTTTTCATTGTTCCACCAGTCCGGCGCTGGCATCTCATATTGCCGGTCTTGCCGCTTGGGCAACTGGCACCGGCGCACTCGGTGCAGAAAAGATTTGACTGCCTTCGCAACATTTGCTCTTAGCAAGAACCACGGAATTTGGTATACTGTCTACATGCTGCTAAGTCTGCTATACGAGGCATCCGGACTCGCTGAAAAGCCGGTCTATCGCGCACTAACCGACTGGGTGGTGCTGAAGATTTTGGATGGAGTCAGAAGGGGAGAGTTCGTCCCCGACCAGAGGCTCAGTGAGCAAGATTTGGCCCAACGCTTTGACGTGAGCCGAGCTCCTGTTCGCGATGCCCTTCATCGCCTTGAGCAAATCGGAGTTGTTGAGCGGCGACCGCCTCGCGGCTTGTATATGCGCGGATGGTCGGCGGCTGACCACGCCGAGGTTGAGGCACTTGTGGATGCTGTGAATTTGCTCTCTGTGCAATTGGGCTGCGGACGCCTTACCGAAGATGACTTTGCTCAACTTGAGCGAATCGTGGAAGAGGCACGGCAGGCAACCGAAGCTGGCATCGAAGGGGAACGAAAGCAGATTCAACGAGATGCTGATTTTCATTTGATCATCGCTCGCGCCACCGGGAACCGGCGATTGGTGGAGTTGATGGAACGGTTGATACTGCCTTGCGTCCTTTATGTAAGCGAGGAGCATGTCTACCTGGAGCGCGATTTTTGGGTGAAGATGCACGGCAGTCTCCTCGAAGAGTTGCGAACCGGCAACATGGAAAGGGCCGAAGCACGCGCCATTTCCAATGCGCGCGAGATTCGCGAAGTCATGTTCAACCGCAATTCTCAACAGCCTCTGGAAACCGCCTCCTAACTGGCGAATGGCAATCGATCCGTGCCTCAAGTTGGGACCGCACCGAATGCCCGTGAGGGTGAGAAGCGGTAGCCGGATGTAACGAATCCTCGCCCAGTTGCTCGATCGATGGGCGGCGCTCGAAGTGGGCGAGCGCGGGGCGGCAATCCGCAGGTTCAAACCCGTGGCCGGCTTTGGCTGGGCTTGGCCCACGCGCATTGAGCGCGATGTCGTCGAGCGATCGCTCGCACTGGACTCCCTAACCGAGGTACGCAACCTCGTTCCCGTCGGGGCCAACGGCCTGGGCAAGACCATGATCGCGCAAAACATCCGCCATGCGGCGGTACTGGCAGGCCACTCCGTTCTGTTCCGCACTGCCTCGAAGCTGCACTTGCAATCAGTCCATCGCAGACCCGCTGCTTGAGAAAGGGTATACCTGCCCGGATGTTTACGGTCAACCGTTCGCTTTCTGTCCGGTGATGTGCCTAATCCGTGACATTCAACGAGTCGGCAAACGGAAACGCACCTTGCTCCAAACACCAGTCGTAGTGAAGCTCGCGGGGCGCCGCGCCGGATCTTTCGTTTGTCCACGTTTGCGGCGTGCTCTCCTTCAAATGAGTAACCGGCTTGGCGCCAGCGCCGCCTCTTGACGCGAGATAAAATGCACGTTGAATTTCCTTCGCGTGCTCTGGATTGCGCGATCCTTCTCCAAGGGAAACAAAGAGGGCTGTGCCGGTCTGCGCAACCAGATCGAGCCACTGCCTATTGGCTTCCCATGGTATCGCCGCGGTAATGCCGACGCAGTCGGGATCCAGAACAAAAAACGCCCGATGTTGCGGAAGTCTGAACGCCAGAGTGTTGATGCCCATACAACGGGTTTTCTCCCAAAAGCGGCCACTCGTATCATTACCAGTGCGCTGGATGTCAACGTATCCCTGGGCCAGATGACCGATCGTATTACAGCCTAAGATCAGCATGTCATTGCCGCACACTTGGCGGATTGCCTGATACAGGTCTAAGATGATTTCCGCGTTCGTACGGCTACGGTCGTAAAATGACCATCCGGGTAAAGTGGGTCGAGCGCCCATTTCATTGCCCCAGCGACCGAGCAACTCGTAGGTCGTGAAGTCATGCTTGACCAGATCGTATCCCCACTCCACAACCCCCTTTGCCTTGGCGAGCACAAGTTCCCGTGCCTCTGGCACCGTCGGATCGTAGGCCAGCTGCTTGGCTCTGTCGTTTAGTTCGCCGTAACGCGCACCAGGCAGTACAAGGCCCTTATGAGTGTTCAATGGGGCTTCTAGCGGACGAATCCAGATTCCCGGACGAACCTGGCGCTCCCGGATCTGGCTTGCCAATTCCGACATGCTTGGATAGGCGGGCGGGCCTGCCTTCCATCCATCGTCGATCGCATAAAACGGTCTTACTGGATTTGACGCGCATAACTCTGCGACAAAATCGGTGTCTTCGAGAATGCGCTTCGCCGTGTTCCTTCCGTAGGCATAGTACCAGTCGTTCGACCCATAGAATGGCTGTGAAGGCCGTGAGGGCCGTGAACACATTTTCCGGCAGAAGTCATGCAACCCGCTCATGACCTGCTCATCGACAATCCCCTTTCGCGTCACAACGGTTGCGGCGGCCAGCGTCCGCTGGCCAAGCTCTACGCCGCCCCCTCCATTGCTCAGATCTAGCCAGAGGGAAACGCCATCTGGATCCAGTTGCCAAAAGCAAAGAGCCTTTGCACCTGTCTTCACGCCATAACTGTGACAAGCTTTGCCATCGTAGGTCGCAAAGTACCACGGCATCGTTCGCTGAGGAATCGTGTAGCGCCAGCCCAAAGTTCCATAGCTGCGCTCCCAGTCGTCTCCAAGAATCTGTAGATCGTTCTTTACAGGCGCATTCCATCGCAGGTGAATACACCGAACGGCCATGCGAGGCGCGTGGACAGTGATGGCGATTTCTTGGCGTTCTACCTCACTCAAAATGTCGATCCCGCTGCCGCGCCACTCGCTCTGGGATCGTGTTAGTCGCACCGGCTCTGTAAGTCGAGAATATGCTGTCACGTGATCCGGAAATCGGAGTATATCCAAGAAGCTTGCACTGCCCGAGGGATCGACATGGCCGACCGCTTGTTGCTCTGTTCGTTCTAAAGAAACACCTGGCAACACAGTTGCAGCTGCGACGCTCCCGATAAATGCGCGCCGGCTAAGTTGCGTCGACGAGAAAGATGCCTGAGAAATCTGAAGATTAGCCGTTTTCTCTGGAGAGTGCATTGACTTTGTCCTTCTTGCCTATTCGAATTTATTATCGGATACGACGACATACATGACGCGCGCATCGTAAGAAAACGCTACGCGGAAGCCGGCCGTTGTGCAGGTCGATGGATCGACTTCCGTTCGCTCTCACTGGAAGCCGCGGGGCGTCGGGGCGGCGAAGGCCTGTCGGCGTATTGGCCCCACTGATTGGTCGGCAGGTTGGTCGGGAGCATCCGCAGTGCAATTCGGCTTGAGGGGAAAGCCATGGACGCCGAACAGTGTGTAGAACTTTCCGTCGCGCGGAAGCGAATTCTTCCGCAGGCGCGTACACGCCTGCGGAAGATGTGTGGTGCAATGCAGCAGGACAATTGCCGCCTGCTGCCGATTCGCCGCACTTAGAATACGTACTTTGCGGCAAGTTGGAAGAACCGGGCATCCGGGGTGTAGTTTTGGAACGATTGCGGTTGGGAGATGCTGCCGCCACCCAGATCGAGACTGGCGCCGGAGGGTGCATTCCACGACGGGTGATTGAGCAGGTTGAAGGCATCGGCGCGGAACTGGAAGTACTGTTCACGCCAGGTTTTGAAGTCCTTGAATGCCGACATGTTCACGCGCTCGAATCCCGGTCCCATTATCTGGTTGGTCTTTCCGCCGGAATAGAGAACGGCGCTTGGGAGGTCGGTCAAATAGGCGTGAATATCGATTTTGGTTCCCGAAGTGGGATCGGCAAACGCACAAGGGTTAAACCAGTTGGTACGGTTCTTGACCGTGGCCGGACAAGTGCCAGTGTCAGGGTTCGCCGAAGACGGAGTGCCGCCACCCTTGAAGGGGTTACCAATCCGGTAAGGATTAATGCCGACACCGTTGGCTGCTTTGAAATTGCTGCCATCGCCGATCGCGATCGGCTCGCCGGTTTGCGCCGTCCAAGTAAGGCTCGTCGACCAGCCACCCACCAGGTAACTCATCAAGCCGTTAGAGGCCAGATATTTCCGCCCCGGGCCGAAGGGCAAATCGTACATGCCGTTCACCGTGACGCGATGCCGGACATCGTAATTGGAGTTGGTGAATTCGTACTTGAGTGGGATGAGGACGCTGTTGCGCAGTCCCGGGCCGCCACCGATACCCGGATTCGAAGCGTCGTCTTCGGCATGAGACCAGGTATACGTCGCCAGGTAGCTCAGGCCGCCGGAAGGGCGTTTTTCGAGCTTTGCCTGCAGCCCGTTGTACATGCTCTCTCCGATGAACTGCACGTCGGAAGTGTTAAGGCTGATGCCCGGGAACGCGGAAGTGCTATAGCCGTTGCTGCTGCTGGTTACGGCCATTGAACTGAACGGCTGCGTGCCCGCGTAGGTGTGCTTTCCAACATTTCCGACATAGCCAACAGATGCTATGAGGGTCTTGGCGAACTGATGCTCCACGGTGAGGTTGTAGCTCTCCGTGTAAGGCGTCTTGGCGTTGGAGTCGGCCATACTGAGTTGGGGTATGCCGGCAAACGCGCCGATGCCGCCGTTGCTGATGTAGGTGGACATGCCCGTCTCGAGACTTGTGGCGTATGGATAAGAGGCCCCGTCGGGCGTGCCGCCAGATGGGCAATAGCTCTTGGTGTTATCCGCGCCGCTGTTGGTGGAGGGGAAACAGTTCCAATTGCCAAGGTAGTTGTTTGAGAGATTGGTGTCGTACTTGAAGGGATAGTTTTGTTCCAGTTCGGAGCCTCCGGGAGCTTCAATCGCTCCGAAGAAGATTCCGTAGCCGCTACGCACCACGGTATTCTGATCCACTTGGTACGACACCCCGATGCGCGGAGCGAAGTTTGTCTTCTGGGTGGTTACCAGGGAGTTGCTGTTGGCGTAAGACAAGGAGAGGTTCTGGGACACAAGCAAGCTTGAGAACGATTGCGAAATCAGGTTAGGCACGTTCTCATATTTGGTCGACAATTGATAGAAGCCCTTGCCGGAAGCGGAGCCGCCGCCAGTGCCTGTGCCCTCTGCGGCTATACCGGCCTGAGAGATAAGAATGTTGGCAACGGATCCGGAATTGCTGTTCATTGGCTGGATGAAGTCATAGCGAACGCCGAGATTCACAGTCAGCTTCGGGTTCACGCGCCAGTCATCCTGAGCATAGGCGGCACGATACCAGCGATAGTAGCTCGTGTTCCAGGGCGGAGACAAGGAAGTGCCGCTCATGTTGTCGGTAAACATGTCGGCGATGCCGCTTCCGGTATTGCCCACAGAGGAGTCGCTCTCGCCGTTCGGGCCGGGACCACCGGAGTTGGGCGTAACGGTAAACAACGTGGAGTAGTTGCCGCCGAATTTGTATTTGCCGCGCGGCATCATGGCCTGTGCGAAGGATGTGCGGATGCTCTCCAGTTGCATTCCGAACTTGAGGGAGTGGCGTCCGGAGATCTTGGTAACGTTGTCGAGGATCTGATAGACGTTCTGGCGCTCGACAGAGGGCACGTCGCGACGTGCGCCAGCGGCGCTAAGGCTGCCACCTCCGCCAATGTTGATCCAGGGCAGACCGCCATTCGGCTGTTCCAATCCGCTAAATGGCACGCCGTTCATTCCTGGGATCAACGTGCTGGCTGGTGTATTGGCGTTCGCCTGGAGAAACGCGAAGTGCGCCCAGTTGTATCCAAGGCGAAACTCGTTAATCAGGTTGGGAGTGAACACATGGGATTCGCTCCCCGTAAAGCTCTGGGCGATGTTGGTATTGTTGGCGCCATTGAATCCGCCCACATCGTTGCCACCATCGATGATCGGGCCTAGCGGCGGGGTAAAGGAAACAATGTCGTGACCATAGCTGTAGCGCACGAAAGCCTGGTCGTTGCTGCTGATATTCCAATCCACGCGCTGATCCCACTGAATGGTTTCGTCTTTGGCCGGCAGATTGGCGCTGTAGTTGTTATAGGTCTGACCGGAGCCAGGCGTATTGAGGTTCGAGGATGTCCAGCCGCCGGCATTGGGCTTGGGGTAAGCAGCCAGAATCTCGGCAGCGACCTTGTCCTGTTGCCCACCAACGGCTCCTCCAGCGAGGGAAGGATTGCCTGGGGCAAGAACGTTGGACGTCTGCTGGCCGTTGATGGCTGTGACTGTGGCTCCTCCCGGATTGGACACTGCTCCTCCTCCTTGCGTGAGGGGCAGTTGACCACCGGTATTCGGCGCGAAGACTCCAATAGGCACGCTCTTGCCGGTGTGTAGCGAGCCGGTAAGGAAGAGTTCCGAGAGATCGCCGCTACGCTCGGACATGGTAGGTACGGTGAATGTTTGGGAGGGCTGAGCGTAAGTGATGCGATTCGCCTCTACATCCCCGAAGTAGAAGATCTTATTCTTCCAGATCGGCCCGCCGAGCGTGGCTCCGAACTGGTTCTCGTGATAGGCGGGAACAACATGCTTTGCCGAGTCCCAGTCGGCTGCGTCGAATATGGTGTTGCGAACATACTCCCACAGATCTCCATGGATCCGGTTACCGCCTGACTTGATGCTCGCGTTGACCACCGCGCCGGCCGAGTGGCCGAATTCGGCGCTGTAGTTGGAGGTGCTGACGCTAAATTCCTGCAGCGCGTCCGGCGGGGGCTTCACGTTGTAGCTGGCGCCGTTCTGAAAGTCGTCAACGTTTACATTGTTGTCGACGCCGTCCATGATGAAGTTGTTCTGCGTGGTGCGCTGTCCGTTGGCCGAGAAATCTCCCGTGCCGCCGCCGCGGGCCGGATTGTTGGCGTTGTTACCGATTGCCGGAGCAACGCCGGCAGCCAACTGCGCGATATAAACCCAATTGCGCCCGTTCAGTGGAGTGGCGTTAATCGTGTCGGTGCTCATCACCTGCCCCACCGAAGCTGACTCGGTTTGCAGAAGTGGCGGCACATCGGCGACCGTGATGGTCTCCTGGACCGCTCCAGGCTTCAGGGAAATGTCGATGCTCAGGCGGTCCTGAATGCTCACATGCACGTTTTCCTGGGTCGTGGTCTCAAACCCGGGGGCGGACGCGCTCACTTTGTAGTTGCCAATTTTGATGGGAGAAAAGACGTATTCTCCCCGTTTACTCGACTTGCCTTGCATCGATAAGTTGGTGTTGGTATTGGTGAGGGTTACGGCCGCGTTCGGAATGACCGCGCCTGTGGCGTCCTTCACGATCCCGGTGATTGCTCCCTCGTCGAGTTGGGCCCACATCATGCTCCCGGAGAGAGCGCAGCATATGCCCAATATCATCAAGAGAGTCCGAACAGTTCGGCGGTTCACCGGCTTCAATGGAAATCTGTTCATTTTCTTCAGTCCCCTTCTGCGGGCTGAGTGCACCCAACTTCCCTTTTGTTTCGGGAATAATTCGAAACATTAACACACAAATTAGACTGTAATCAACAACAAAAAAAAGAAATAACAAAAAGCAAGGGAAAACACACCTCAGCCGCCCGCTTGCGAACGAACCCCGGAGGTCCCCGGGGTTCGTCTTGAGGGCGGCGTTTTTGGTGGAGGATTCTGGCTTTGCGGCGGAGATTGCTGGGCGGATAGAACGCGCGGACTGCCAGCAACGGAAAGGACTGGCGGTCCGCGAAGCTGCATGAACAGCGGCCAATGTGACCTGCGGTGATACCTATCTATTTAGGCCTGAATGACTTCGATTCCCCGTGCTTGCAAGGCCTTGACGAACTCGTCCGGGGCTTTCTTGTCGGTGATCAGGCGGTGAACTTGCTCGATGGAGCCAATCCGAGATACGCTGCATCGTCCGAGTTTGCTGAAATCCGCGACCACAGTCGTCTCCTTGGCGACGGACATCATCAGGCCATTCAAGTGCGCTTCTAGCACGTCCGGAGTGGTCGGACCGTGCTCCAGGTCGAATCCATCGACTGCCAGAAACAGCCGATCCGCATGCAGGTCGTTCAGCATTGTTTCGGCCTGCGGCCCAACAAAGGAAAGCGATACGGGGCGCAGCACACCGCCAATACTGATCACCGAGATGCCTGGAGCATCCGCCAGCTCGGAGATCACGTTCATGGCGTTTGATATGACGGTAATGCCGCGAACCGCGCTGATCTTGAGTTGGCGGGCGATTTCAGTGGTGGTGGTGCCGGAATCGAGAATGATCACTTCGCCGGGCTGAACCAGACTCGCAGCGGCCAGGCCGATCTGCGCTTTCTCCGCCCGGTGTATCGATCGTTTTAATTCCAACGGGTAGTCGCGGGTAGGCTCAAGTTGCCGAACAGCGCCGCCGTGTGAGCGAATCAGCGCCCCTGTTGCGCTCAGGGCATCCAAATCGGATCGGGCGGTCACGGCCGAAATCGAGAATTGATTCACAAGATCTTGAACGGAAACTTGGCCCTGCCGTTCCAGAATGCCCAGGATCGCCCTGCGGCGCTGTTCGGGGAGCAACAAGCCCGCCCCATTAGAATGTCGCATCTACCGATCTTAGGAGAAATGGAAATGCTTCGTCAACTCTTATCTGCGAATGGCTGTTTTTTCCCTTTCTTTTCTGGTTGCGATGGCAAACTCCCGGTCCCTAGGGTGGCCTAGAATTGGCATATTCGGAAAAAATCCGCCTTGTCGCCGCGAGATTCGTCCTGCAAGTATTGCAATAACAACCTATTTGTTTCCGATGCGGACCGTAGCGCTACCGGAGAAACCGGTGACGAATGAAGACCTCTGGGGCTCGGTTTCGACGTTTTTCCTTGTTTTAGATCGTACTTGCTTTACTTTGCGTATACTTTGCTTTATTATCATTTTTTATCGAGTGGGAGGCATTCTTGCGAGAACATTGGGTTTCAGAGAACGTGCTTGATCGGTCCTGGCTTGCCATCGCCAGCAGGAATCGGAGCGCGACGGAATTGCTGAATCGAACGGAAGAAGAACAGCGGAAAGCCGGCTATTTTCATACCTTGCGCGAGATTCTGCAGCAGCCCTCGACGTGGCTGCAAACGGGAGCGCAGATGGCGCCCCTTTCCAGCGAGTTGCGGACCATGGTTGCCGGGATTCGGACGGTGGTTCTCACCGGTTCCGGGAGTTCGGAATATGCCGGGGAATGTGTCCGCCTTCCTTTACAGAAGGCCCTGTGCATTCCTGTGCAGACGGTGGGCGGCGGCGCGTTGTTAACCCACGGCAGCCAAGCAACCAACCCCTTGCGGCCGGGACTGATGGTCTCCCTGGGCCGGTCCGGGGACAGTCCAGAGAGTGTCGAAGCCATTTCAATCATCCTGGGAACAGAGCCCGCCATAAGACATCTGGTGGTGACCTGCAACTCGGATGGGCGAATGGCGACAACCTATCGCAATGACCCGCGTGTAAGGCTGGTTGTGCTGGCGAACAACACCAATGATCGCAGCCTCGTGATGACCAGCAGCTTTACGAATATGGTTCTCGCCGCCGCGTTTTTGGGATTTCTGGAGCGGCCGGACCAATATGTGGCTCTCTTGCACAAACTGAGTGAGAAAGCGCAGGAACTGTTGTGCGGGCACTTTGACCGGCTGGCCGGTCTCGCCCGCCGAGACTTCGATCGGGCGATCTTTCTTGCGAGCGGGGCACGTTTGGGTTCAGCCCGTGAGTCGGCCCTGAAGATGATGGAAATGACGGCCGGTAATGTATTCGCAGTTAGCGAATCGTACTTGGGATTGCGCCATGGTCCCATGAGCGCCGTACATCCGAATACCCTGGTGGTTTGCTTCCTTTCTTCCGACCCCCTGGTGCGCGCCTACGAGTGCGATCTGATTCGCGAGCTAAATGACAAGCAACTCGGCGCCGCCAAGCTGATCTTTGGCGAGGAGATTCCGTCTGACCTGGCCCGCGGTGAAGACCTGGTGATTGAGTGCGGCGGCTTAGCGGCGTTGGGGGACGACTACATCCCGGTCCTCGATGTAATTCTGGGCCAGGTATTGGGCTTCTTTCGTTGCATGAAGGAAGGCCTGCAGCCGGACTCGCCCTCGAACGATGGCGTCATCAACCGGGTGGTGCAGGAATTCAATCTGCACCACACGGAAAGTTGATCGAGAAAGCGGAGCGTTCTCACTGCTGGGAAGCTGCTTGATTCCCAGCAGACTCCGGTTTGGCGCGGCTCAACACAATTCGCCGAAGGATCCTCCGGCGGCCGACATTCAGCTCCACCTTGGAGCCTCACATGACGACAGAATCTGCCCTCGAGAAACAAGGCACATGGAAGCCGCTTGACCTCTCGCAATTTGAGCCGGAGAGCTCTCTTGAGGTCAAGTGCACTCCTGTGGAATGCGCGCGATATCCAGTCATCGATGTGCATGCCCACCTGTCGTGGTCGGCAAGGGTGGAGAACGGTGTGCATCTCGATCCGGGAAGGCAATTCCTGGCTCCTCCGGATGAACTCATTCCGGTGATGGACCGTAAGAATATCCGAATCCTGATCAACGTGACTGCCGGATTTGGGAGCGGGCTCGAGGACGCTATAACCCGCTTTGACAAGGCGTACCCGGGACGATTCTGTGCCTTCACCGAACCCTGCTTCCATCGATTCCTGGAACCCCACTATGCGCAGCTTCAGGCCGACGCCATTGAGCACGCCGCGCAGTCTGGAGCCAAGGGGTTAAAGATCCTGAAAACGCTGGGATTGTTTTTGAGGGAGGGCCACACCACGGGGAAACTGGTCAGCGTCGACGACCATCGCTTCGACCCGATGTGGGAAGCATGCGCAAGCAGGAATCTGCCGGTGGGGATCCACATTGGCGACCCGGTGGCGTTCTTCAGGCCGGCGGACCGCTTCAACGAGCGCTACGAGGAGCTGAACCAGCATCCTGACTGGTCGTTCCATGGCCCTGGGTTTCCGTCTCTGGCTGAACTTCTGGCGGCTCGCGACCGGCTTTTTGCGCGCCATCCTCGGACCCAGTTCATTGCCTTCCATGTCGGCAACATTGCCGAAAACCTGCCCCATGTTGCGGCCAGCCTCGATCGCTTCCCGAATATGACGGTGGATATCGCTGCCCGCATCGGCGAGTTGGGCCGGCAGCCGCGCGCGGCGCGAGCCTTTTTCGAGAGATACCAGGATCGGATTCTCTTCGGAACGGACGCAACTCCCCATGGCGATGAGTTCCCGCAGCAGCTATTTTGTGACCGCCTTTACGAGATTTACTACCGGTTTCTGGAAACCAGCGACGAGTATTTCGACTACGCTCCGTCGAAGGTTCCACCTCAAGGACGATGGAGAATCTCAGGCATCCACCTGCCGGATTCCATTCTGAAGAAGGTCTACTGGGAGAACGCGGCGCGCTTATTGCGTATTGCCGTGTAACCGGCGGCAATTCTGCCGCAAGGCCTCACTTCGGCTCGACATAACGCTCCTTTGCGGCCGGGTCGTATGCCGTCGGTACCGTACCCGAGACGGAGATGCCAAGCGTCTTCAGTGCCGAACTCCCATTTAGACCCGTAGCTGTGACGCTGACTGTATACTGCCCTGGCTGTGTATAGGCATGAGCCGTCTCCGCGCCATCTGCACCGACCCCATCGCCGAAATCCCAATGGAAGCTCAGCACCGGAGCATCGATGCTCCCGCCATCGGTGTGGAATCGAAGGGCGTCGCCGGCGCGTCCCATGGCCGGAGCATGGGCTTCAAATACCGGAGCGGTTTCGGGCATGGAAGTGTCGACCAGTTGAAGCATTCGAACAGAATGGGGCGGCTGCGCGATGGTGAGCCGGCCATTTTCGATGGCCACAACGCCGCCTCGCAACGCGTCGGTGGCTGTGTACGAGCCCTTCGGCTTCAGCCCCAGGGACTCCAGCTCAAAGGTGTGACTGCGCGCCCCTTCGGTCCAGTTGAATACCGCGAGAATCTTTTGCCGGCGGTCTTCGCTAAGCAGGAAGATGCTCGGCTGTCGATCTTCCGGCAAATACGTCATGAGATCGATCGGCACTGCGGCGCGGCCCAATTTGCCCATGTCGAGCAGGTTCTTGTTGCGCACCAGGGCAAGACGATCCGGCGAAGCGCCCAGCGCGGGCAGATCGTCTCCAATCTCGAACATGCCGCCCGAGACTGCCGAAACCGCAATCGACGCCTCGGCCTCATCCAAAGTCAGCGGCTGCTTGTTGCCATGCCAGGATCGGTCGGGGATGACCTGCTTTGATACCGTAAATGCATCCGGATCCGAGCCGTAGAAGTTTCGGTTCATGAAGTAGCGGCCCGCAATGCCCAACGCGGCTTCGCGCGTGGACTGAAACGTATGTCCGGTGTCTTGGGAGATACGGCCCGTGTTGACCAAGCCGACAGGCGTAAGCATGAAACTGCCATCCTTGTCCAAGATCACGTCGTCTCCCACGGTCGCGCGAATGATCTCGAGCCCGATGCGCAACGCTTCGAGGCCCGTGGTGTTGGGCCGGTAATGCACGCCCTCCACGGCTGCGGCCTCCATAAAGTCCATTTTGATAAAGCGCACGCCCCAGTCCCGAACTAGAGTGCGATAGGTCATGCGCAGATAGTCCTGCGCGTCGGGATTGGTCGTATCGAGCGCATAGAGTTCGTCCACACCCCCGAATACTGCGCCGATGTGGATAGGCTCTCCGGCCAGGTTGCGAACCAGCCAGTCACGATGGTGCTCGTAGACCCACGACCGCTCCGACACCTGAAATGGCGCCACCCACAATCCGAATGTCAATCCCTGGTCTTCCACCTGGTGCGCCACCGCCGCCATCCCCCGCGGAAACGCCTTTCCATCGGGAGTGGCATATTCCCCGCGCGCATACTGATATCCCTCATCTACCTGAAAATATCGATACCCAAGCGATTCGAGATTTTGCGCCAGCCAAGCAGCATTGGTAAGTACCGCATTTTCGGTGATGCCATAGTAGTAGGCCGTCCAACTCCACCAGCCCAAGAGGGGCGGAGTAGAAACGATCGCCTTGTGGAGAATGCGTATGGCTTCTCCGTAGTTCTCCAGTTGGGCATGGTAATCGGGTCCAACCGCGAACATCAGCCGCTCGGAGCGCACACTATCGCCGACGGGCGCCTGCAACCTTAAGGGAACGGTGTTTGCCGCTGGATACTGTTGCTCCTGATCTTTCAGTGCCTCGTTGGTCCCGGCGTCCTCGATGTCGTACGACCCCGTGCTTTGCAAGTGCAAAACCGTCAACATCCGGTCGGCGGAAAGCGCCCCTAGGAACAGGCTTTGCCCGCTCTGCCGGTTGTAGATCAGTTGGCTCCCGAATGCCAGATGGGCGCCGCCCGGTTCGTTCCCCTCTCCCAACATCTTCAGATACGGAATATCCTCGCTGTACCGATCGGAGAGAACAAGGTCTTGCGATGCAGGCCCGCCCAAATTCACTGCCCCGCCCTCGTTGGTCTTGGCCACGCGAATGGAATGAACCTCAATGGACGACGCAGTCGAGTTGCGCACCGTAACCCGGATATCTCCCCACGGCCGGCTAGCATACACGCGAAACTCGCAAATCAGGTCGGGCATTCCGGCCAACCCGGTGTGCGTCACGGTCAGCAGTTGCCCAGAACCCAACTCGTCGCTAAAAGGAGCAACCGACTTCAGGTGCCGCAAATAATGCGACGATTTGAGAGTTCCTTGCGCCGTATCCACCTCGACCTCGGCGCGCAGGACACTTTCGCGAATGGAAGTGGAAAGCAGTTCATAGGAGCCATCGGCGAGCGCCTCGACAGCGAGGCTTCCGCCTTGAATTCGAATCGGCGACGAGGCTGCGGGGTTCTTTGAAACTTTTTGCGCGCCCCAAACAGACGCCGCAAGCGTCAACAGCAAGAACGAGATCGACAGCTTTTTTTTCATCACGAATGACTTCCCTCCGGGCCCACTATTGAGGCTCACCGATCGACGCTTTTGCACGATTGTTCTTGCTTCTCTGCATAGCCCACGCCACCAGCAGTCCAACGCCGATCCACGCAGTGCCGAGAATCTGGGCGCTGTGGCTCAGATTCCACCAGATAAACACGCAAATCACGATACCAAGAGCGGGGATCAGAAACGGAAACGCGGTTTTTTCTGCGGAACGGAATTTGTAGTGCACCAGCGCAGCCGCGTTCACACCAATGAAGGCGAGGAAAGCTCCGAAGTTGAGCAATTCGGCGCCTTGCGCATAAGTCATCACCAGCGCTCCCACCAGGGCAATAGCGCCGACGATCAAAACATTGTTGCGCGGCACCTGGTGGCGCGGGTCGATGGCGCCGAAGATTCCGCGGGGCAGTGAATTGTCTCGGCCCATCGCATACATGAGCCGTGAAGCGCCAAACTGGGCGGCGATTCCCGATCCAAGGTTCGCGATCAGGAGGGTGGCATTGAGGGCTTGGAACAGAAAAGGGCCGCCGACTCGCGCTGCGACATGCACGAATGCAGTGTCTTCCATGTCGGCCGGAAACGGCTGCTGTGCAGTCCAGGCCAATTGAGCGACATAAGTCTCGGCGAGGGACAGCATCCCGATGATGAAGCAGGTGAGAACAGTGGCGATGAGAATATTTCGGCGCGGGTTTTCAACTTCCTCCGCCATCGTGGAGATGCCGTCGAACCCGATGTAGGTGAGCACGGCGACGGACGTGCCGTGAAATACCGCCGAAGCGGCGAAGTTCGACGGATCGTAGAACGGATGAATGAGGTCCGCGCTGGTGGGATGGACCACCGCCAGTATGTAGCGGATGCCCTCAACCAGGAAAATAAGCACCACCAGGCTCATGGACACGGAAAGCACGGCATTGGCCCGGCTGGAGGTCTGGATACCGCGCGTATTGAGAAACGTGGAGAACAGCGCGAACGCTATGACCCAAAGAATATAAGGCACGCGGGGATCGATATTGCGGGCGGCCTGGCTGCACCAGATGATGCAAATCACAGGATTGAGAAGGTAGTCCATGAGCATGGCCCACCCCACAACGTAGCCGAGTTTGGGGTGCAGTTCCTCTGACACGTAACTGAAGGCAGAGCCGGCACGAGGATAGACTCGCGCCATACGTCCATAGCTGACCGCGGTTAGAAGCATGGCGAACATCGCTATCAGAATGGTCAGCGGCACGTGTCCGTGCGCAATATTACTCACTACTCCGTAAATCCCCATCGGAGCGGTGGGCTGAATGATGATGATGCCGTAGACGATGAGGTGCCAAAGCTTCAGAGAACGGCGCAGGTGGGGGGCTTCGGCAGTACTCAATGGGGTTTACTCCGGCTATCGAGCAGAAATATGCTTTCGTTCTTCTATTTTTTTACACTCTTTCCTTACGAAAAGTAAAGTAAAATCAGTTATCGAAACCGGAGAAGAAAACATGAACCGTCGTCAGATGTTGCGCGGAGCCGGCCTCGGAGTCGTGTCGGGGATCGCGGCCCGCGCCAGCCAGACAATATCTTTGCCAGCGTTGCCGGACGAGGGGCAAGCGCATTCGATCCCTCTCAGCCTTTCCGATTTCCGGCCCACCAGCATGCTGCATGCTCGCGAAACCCATATCGAGAGGGCACGCTTCCCGGTCATCGACGTCCACACGCATATCAGCTGGACCAGCCAATCTACCAACGGTGTTGCTCTGTCCACCGAGCGAATCTTTTACGCTCCCCCTGACGAACTGATCCCGGTCATGGAGCGCAGGAATATTCGCACCTTGGTGAATCTCACCGGAGGATACGGCGCGGGACTAACCCAAACGATCGCAAAATATGACAATGCCTATCGCGATCGCTTCTACACGTTCACCGAGCCTTGCTACTCACGGCTCCTGGAGCCGGGCTATCCCGGCATACAGGCCCAAGCCATTGAGGAGGCATACCGCAGCGGAGCGCGCGGCCTCAAGATTCTGAAGACTCTAGGACTTTACCTGCGCGAAGAGATTACCTCGGGAAAGCTCGTGAAGATTGACGATCCGAGATTCGATCCAATGTGGGATGCATGCGGGCAATTGCGTATGCCGGTCGCGATTCATGTCTCCGACCCGATCGCGTTCTTTACTCCCACCGATCGGTTCAACGAGCGCTATGAGGAGTTGAGCAACCATCCGGACTGGTCCTTTTGCGGGAGAGATTTCCCCTCAAACGCAGAGTTGATCGGAGCCAGAAACCGGATGATGGCCCGCCATCCAAACACGCGGTTCATTGTTCTGCATGTGGGCAACTTCGCCGAGAACCTGGATAACGTTTCAAAAAATCTCGATCGCTTCCCGAACATGACGGTCGACATTGCTGCCCGCATCGGCGAGTTGGGCCGCCAGCCGCGCGCGGCGCGAGCCTTTTTCGAGAAATACCAGGACCGGATTCTCTTTGGAACGGACGCAACGCCCCATGGCGATGACTTCCCACAGCAACTGTTCGACGACAAACTCTATTCGATCTACTACCGGTTCCTGGAGACCGACGACGAGTATTTCGACTATGCGCCCGCGAAGATTCCGCCCCAGGGAAGATGGACGATTTCGGGCATTCACCTGCCGGAATCGATCTTGCGCAAGGTGTATTACGAAAACGCTGCCCGCGAACTGCAGCTCTTGGTCTAGAGCCTGCTATCGACTCTGCCCGCGCGGCGTAGCGATTGGCGCTGACCCGCGCGAGTAACTCCGATTTTGCCGCAACACCTGAGTCCTTGTTGGGGCGGGCCAAGATTTAGCGCGGCATGGCAATGGGGACCCGGCTTTGATCGGCCTCGCCTGAGTTTGTGGTGCCTTCGGCGGGTCCGTGCCAGACCCCTCCACCATAGGTTGTGATATAGATTTGCGCTGGGTCGTTGGGGTCGAGGATGACGCGATGTCCCCACTTGAAGTCGTAGCCCGCAATCCGTGTCCAATGAATGCCGCGGTCGGTAGTGCGGTAAGCGGCAGCGTCAAATCCGCAAATATAGAGCGTGTCGGGATGGCGCGGATCGATGGTGAGATCGTAGACGTGCTGCGAGTCGGAGAACAAAGTTGTCCACGTTTTGCCGCCATCGCTGGAGGCAAAGACGCCGCCGTTCCGGTCGGAGATTTCTCCTTCCTGTCCCCATGCGGTAAGGTAGAGGCGCCGCGGATCGCGCGGGTCGATCTCCAGGCCGGTCGGTCCGGTCACGCCGGACGGAAGATCGATTCGCTGCCAGTGTTCCGCTTTATCGGTGGATCGGTAAAGTGCCCCGGCGCCAGCGGCAGAGCGGTCTTGGCGCTCACTGCGGCGAGCAACCACAAGGTAGAGGGAACCGTCCTGTGAGAGCGTGATGCGCCAGGCAAACGGTTCGTCCCCAGCGATGCCGTTGTTCTTCTGCGTCCAGGTTTTGCCGTTGTCGGTGGACTTATAGACGCCGCGGCCAAAGGCACAGGCGTACAGCGTGCGGGTGCCCACGGGGCTCGAAGGATCGAGAAGGATATGTGTGATCGAGTCGAGAGGAATGCCCGCGCTGCTGGGCTGCCAGTGGTAGCCGCCATCGGTGGATACGGCAACGCCGCCTTTAAAGTGTTGGACCGAGCGCCCGCGCCACATCTTGGGACGGGGCAGATCGTGGGCGCCACTGAATGCGCCCCATACCAAGCCGCGCTGGGCTGGATCGAAAGCCAGCCAGTAGGTGGTGTTGCGCCAGTTGTCGGGAACGCCTTCGGTGGTGGTTTGCCAGGACCTGCCGCCGTCCGTGCTTTGGAACAACCCCATGTCGGTGTTGTCCATATAAATGTGGTGGGAGTCCAAGGGGTCGAACTGCACGCCGTAGTTGGTGGTTACATCGAGGCCGCGGGAAATCCACCGGTCGTCCCCTGCCCGGCTCGAATTCATCTCCTGCCAAGTTGCACCGCCGTCAAGGGTGCGATAGGTGCGGAACAGGTCGCTGGCGTAAACGACATCGGGATTGCCGGGCGCGACACCCAGGCTGTAGGGCGCATCGAACCAAATACTCTCGTTCGGCTGCGCGGCGCGTTCCTCGATCCAGGTGCCTTCCAGGTTGGCTGCTGGTCGATTCGACTCCTTGAACACGATCTTCCATGTGCGACCGCCGTCGCTTGTCTTTGCGATGCCGTTGAATAGATTCTCCGCGCCTTCGCCGAGTCGAAGTCCGCGAAATCCGGCATAGGCGACCTCAGGATGCTGACTGGCGACGGCAATCGCTTCAAACTTGCCGGCGCTTTGGTGAAAATCGGGGGTGATCGCTTTGAAATACGCCCCTGAGCCCGAAGAAAGGTAGACCTTGCCGTCTCCTCCGGTTGCATAAATCCAGACCGCATCGCCGATGCGGGTTGCCGAAGCGGCCCTGAAGCCGGAGTCGTTGCCGCCCAACTTGGTGGCGATTCCATCGGGAGCGATACGATACGCCGCGGCGTTCGAAACCGCGATCAAGCCGGAACGGCCAGGGGAAAGAAGCAGAATGTGTTCGGGCAATGTGGCCAGATGGCTCCATGAGTTGCCGCCGTCCACCGAGGAAAGAATGGTTGAGGGTTGGCCTTTCTGTTCAAACGAAAGATAAAGATGTTCCGGGCCGGCAGCCTGGGAAGCAATGCCGATCGCGGAAATCCCTCCGCCGGGGTAGGCGGGATCGCTGGAAGTGAGACTGTAGTCGGAGTGATCGCCGATTTGGTGCTCGATGGTGTTGCGAGCCGGATTCGGGAAGACCATCTTCCAGGTTTGCCCTAAGTCGCTACTGCGCCAGAGAGCCGCATTCGCCGCGTAGATCACCCGCGAATCCTGAGGATCGAAGGCCAGGACATTGATGCCGCCGCGAAGGTTGAACATGTGCCACGACAGGCCGTTATCGCGTGTCACGTAGCCGCCCGTCATGTCGCAGTGTTCAACCACAAGGCGCGAATCGTGAGGGCTGATGACCGGTCCGATGGTGGTGCCGCCGCCGCCGGGTCCAATCACCTTCCAACCGCTCGTTGCCGGCGTTTGTGCAAAGCCCGCAGCGCCAATGAATACCAAGAATAGAATCGCGCAACTTAATTCTTGCCTCTTGCTGTTGTTCGGCAGCACGGTTAACTCTCGCTTTCGTGAATCGGAATGGTTGTCGCCGTCGATGCCCCTGGGCCTCTTCTACGGACGCTTCGGAGTTTCGGATCAACAAGATTACGGGTCATGCTTCGACTTGGCTCTCCAAACTACATTCCCTGTGAGTCGTGGCTCTTACGAAATCTGTTGCAGATTTAGAAGAATTGTACAAGCAAAAGAAAGCAAAAGACTATAAAATGAAATCAAACAACAGATTTATTTTGTAGAATGGGAAACGAATCCAGCGATAACCCAATCGGAATCTCAGGGTTCTGTTCACGAAAGACGCATACGAAACGGGGAATCTATGAAGAAATGGCTTGGTTTTGCCTTCTTGTTGTCGGCGGGGACCACCCTCACCGCCTTTTGCCAGCCGGTTGCCGCTCCGGTCAAAGTCTGGCAGGGTACGCTCACTTTGCCGACCTATGAAGAAGGTGCGCCTGATCCGAACCCTCCGTTCGACACCTATCAAACCCGCAGCTTCAGCTATCCCTACACGCTGAGAACCACCCTCACCGGTTCGAAGTCCAGCCATTCGTGGCGAGCGGTTTTTCTCGAGAATGAATATCTGAAATGCACGGTGCTGCCCGACATCGGCGGGCACCTTTATACATGCGTCGACAAGATCAGCGGGCAGCCCATGTTTTACGCCAACCCTTCGATCAAGAAAGCGCAGATCGGATATCGCGGCGCTTGGGCTGCATTCGGCCTGGAATTCAACTTCCCCGTATCGCATAACTGGGTCTCCATGTCGCCGGTGGATTTTGCCTGCGCGCCGCATGACGACGGCAGTGCGTCGGTCTGGGTGGGCAATATCGATCGGCCCTACGGCATGCAATGGCAAGTGGAGTTGGTGTTGCGGCCAGGTTCGACGCTCCTCGAGCAGAAGGTGACATTGTATAACCGCAGCGATGTCCGCCATCGTTACTACTGGTGGAGCAACGCTGGAGTTCAGGTATGGGATGATTCACACATCGAGTACCCGATGCGTTTTGTCGCTTCGCATGGGTACACCGATGTGTACCGCTGGCCGGTTGATGCCGAAGGCCGGGATTTGAGCGTGATAAAGAACCAGACCGGCGGGCCAGTTTCATTCTTTGTACATGGAAGCCATGAGCCTTTCATGGCCATCTGGAATCCGCATACCCAGACCGGAATCGCTCATTTTTCCGAATACCGCGAAGTGCCCGGTAAGAAGATCTGGTCGTGGGGCGTCGATCCCGCGGGTCTTGACTGGCGCGCGGCGCTTTCTGACAACCATAGCGCTTATGTTGAATTGCAGGCGGGGCTCTTCCGCAACCAGGAGACGTATTCGTTTCTCGAGCCGGGACAGACTATTCGCTTTAGTGAATACTGGATGCCCGTGCGTGGGACGGGTGGCGTTTCGCGCGCCAATAAATCTGGCGTGGTGCACTTCGATCACCACGCGACGGATGTTCTGATTAGCCTGAATATCAATGAACGTCTCGATGGCGCGCAGATTCTTCTAATGCAGAATGGAACCTCTCTCTGGACAGGAAGCGCGAATTTGGCGCCCGAGACGACGTGGTCGCATTCGGTGTCTCCGAAACCGGGGACCGGCAAGATAAGCTTCGAGCTCAAAGACAGCTCTGGGCGTTTGCTCCTGAAGCAAACCGACGGCGAGTATGATTGGGATCCGGAATCGACCATCAAAACCGGTCCCCAATCCGGGTGGCAGATCCCTGAGCCAGACCGCCGATCGGAAGATGACTGGCTGCAGATGGGCCGCAATCGGGAGTTGAACGGAACGCTCATCGCCGCGTTCGACACCTATAGGAGTGGTCTGGCGACCTATCCGCAAAGTCAATCCCTCCAGTTTGCTGCCGGAAGGCTTGCCGCTGCGCTTCAGCGCTACGAGGAAGCGGAACCTCTGCTCCGGAGCGCGCAATCGCGTGACACGTCGAATTCTCAGATTGCTTACTACCTGGGGATTGCGGAAGACGGTCTGGGACACGCGCGCGACGCCGAAACAGCGTATGAGATCGCCTACCGGCAGGCCGAGCTGCGCGGAGCCGCAGCCATTAAGCTGGCAGAACAGCGAGCCCGGCAGCAGGATTTCAAAAGCGCGGCGTCTTTCCTGAAGGATGCGGTTGCCGCAGAGCCGGAGAACTTTCGCGCACAGGAAGAATTGGAGGCGGTGTTGCGCGTTTCGGGTGAGCGGGCGGAAGCGGAGGATTGGGCAAAACGCGGTCTGGCTGCCGACCCGCTGAGCGCATTCCTGAAAGAGGACTCCGGACAGCCCGACGTGGCATACTTGGCGGCGGATCCCCATCGCGTGCTGCGCGTCTCCGCAGAATACATGCGGCTTGGCCTCTACGCGCAGGCCCTGGATGTTCTCGATCGATCCTATCCGGCTGTAGCGGCAGATCGAAGTGAGCCCGGCACGGTGTTGCCGCAGAACCACCCCTTAACGCTCTATTACTCTGCGTACTGCAAACAGCAGCTTGGCCAGAATGCCCAGCAAAACTGGAAGGCAGCTTCCGAGTCTTCTTCCAGTTTCGTTTTTCCATCGTCGGATACGGACAAGACCGTTCTGGAGGCAGCCCTCACGGCAAGCGAGAGCGATGCGACTGCTCATTATCTGTTGGGAACGCTGCTGTTTTCAAAGGGATTGTACGATACGGCGATGAATCATTGGGCAGCCGCTAAGCAGATTGCTCCCCACATGCAGGTGATCGATGTGGACCGCGGAGATGCTTTGCTGCGGGTGAAAGGCGATCCCCGCCGAGCCATCGATGCATATCGTGAGGGCCTTCGGAATGACCCTGACAATGCCGAGGTTTATGTCGGCCTGGACGAGGCGATGAGCGTCACGGCCGCATCGGCCGCGGAGCGCGCTGCCGCGCTCTCTCAGTTTCCCGCGGCCGACGCTTCCGATTCAAAAATGCCTGCGGAACTCGTCTATCAGCTTGCGTTGACACGAGCCGAGGCAGGACAGTACGAACCGGCCCTGGCGCTATTCAAAGATCGATTCTTCCCGAGCAAAGAAGGCGGAGCGACATCCGCGGAAGTTTTATTCGAAGTGAGGCTAATGCAGGCCGGCGAGTTTGCCAGGACCCACAACTGCACCCAGGCCGATGGGATTCTCTCTGGACGGCCGGCGGGAATGAGCCTGGACGCAAGGTCCTCACGAGATGATGTGAAGCTCGCCGGACTTGCTCAAAGCTGCGGACAGGTAAAGCAAGCGAAGGATCTTTTGCAAAGAGCAGTGGCAGCGAAGGGTCCAGCGTGCGCGGCGTGGTCCCTCCAGGCAGAGAGGCTTTTGCGCGCAAACGATGGAGCAGACTTGGATAAGAAGGTCGCCGAGTCGCTAGCCCAAACGGAGAGCCAGTTGCGCGCGAGCTCGCCCTCAGGGGCGCTGCTCTATTCTGCGGGCATGTTGCAGGTGGCCCTTCATCGGACGCAACAGGCGAAAACATCGCTCGACGAAGTGCTGATTCTTCCCGATGTTCATATGTCTCACCACCTGGCACGAGAGGCGCTGCAGGACCTTGCTGCCGTCAAGTAGTCTTCGGTTGCATCTCGGGGACAGAAATCCAGGCAAAGCCGCGGCTTTACCTGGATTTCTGTTACTACAGCGATTTGATTCTTGCGGCTGGGTGGTCTACGCAGAGGTTTGGCACGCTGCGGCATACACGCGCAGAACGCCCTGGATGTGGTGGCGAATGATTGCGGGAGCGGAGTTTTCGAGCCTGGCGTTGCGGATTGCCTCGTATTCTGCGGGCAGGTACTGGCTCAGCAGCACAAGCGGCAAGGGCCGGTCCAGATTGTGCGTGAGCCGGCTCACCGCCTGTTCTACGTTTGCTTGCGGCCAATAGTAGCGGCAACGGTCGCTCATGCTATACGCGCGGGCAAACCTCTGTTGCTCCTCGCTTCCGCTGTAGTAGCGATCCCAATGTTGCGGGTCGCGCAACATCGCTGACTCCAGCGTCTCGCGTACCTGCGACCCGTCCTTTTTGGATTTGGCCATCTCGCGTTCGATCATGTCGAGCGCAAACACAGCCTCTCTGAACGCGAAGGTCAACCATGGGCCCACCTTCAGAATCGCGAAGTGATTCTTCACCATCTGCGTGAGACTCGAAGGAGTTTGGTAGTCGGTCGAATGCGCTTCATACACCAGCTCCGGCGAATTCGGCAGCCCCGTCACCAGAGGTTGGGCTTTTTCGGGATCGTACGCGAACACGGTGCTGTCGCCGAATTCTACTCCTGGCTGAACCACTACAGCGATCACGTTCTCCCAGGCCGCAGCCAGACCCCTCGCCATAAACGCCTTCCGAAACGTGGCAAGCGACGAGAGCAGATCGTCGAGTTGCGTCGGCTTGGGACATTCGCCTTCGGCAACTTCGCCCCCTGGCACCGGAACCTCTGTGCCAATCACATACGTCGGACGCGGTGAGCCCGCAGGCATCGATTCACAACTCTGTTCCGCCGCCTGGCATAGCATCGCAGTGCGCGCGGCCACGACTTCCTCTGAGAGAGCCGCCGGATCGCCCCCGCAAGGCATGCTCGCATCCAGGTGGATTTTCTGATACCCGGCGAGCACAGTTTGCGCGGCAAGCTCGCATGCCTTGGCCATCGCACTCGCGGCCCCCTCCGATCTCCAACAATACGGCCCCAGGTGGTCCGCTCCGAGTAAGACTCGTGTCGAAGGCAGGCCCGCCTGCTCCGCCGTGAAGCGAACCTGCGCGGCGAAATCCGCCGGTGTGCTTCCTGTATATCCGCCAAACTGGTTCACCTGGTTGGAGGTGGACTCGACGTGCAGAACCGTCCCGTCGGCCACGGCTTGGTGGATTGCGGCATCGAGAACTGCCGGGTGCGCCGAGCACACGGCAAACGTCCCGCCGCTCCCTGAGCGCCGGTTCCGACGGACGATTTCCCGTAGGAACTCAGTTGCTTGCGGGTGCACGCGGCCTTTCGGATCACATGTATTTGTTTTCATAGTTTGTCAGTATACTATGTTTTCTTGTTGTTTACTTTCGTATTATTGG
>Ga0181517_10000585_pt1 | contig 47684 bp, 37 predicted proteins | sample PEATcosm2014_Bin_31_FD_119748 | JGI IMG/M metagenome (GOLD analysis project Ga0181517, IMG submission 119748) | Peatland microbial communities from MTU Mesocosm Facility, Houghton, MI, USA - PEATcosm2014_Bin01_30_metaG | ecosystem: Environmental > Terrestrial > Soil > Wetlands > Peat | place... | reverse complement strand
TTGCTCGACAGGGACATTGTTCACGCTAAACGGATCGCCCAGCGTCAGCTTGTTCTGGGTCAGAGTGCCCGTCTTGTCCGAGCACAGCACATCCGTGCCCGCCAATTCCTCGATGGCCACCAGCCGGCTGACAATCGCCTCTTTCCTGGCCAGCAGGCGCGCCCCGACCGCCATCGTCACCGACAGCACAGTGGGCATCGCCACGGGAATCGCGGCCACAGTCAACACCAGAGCGAACTGCAACGTGGAAAGGAACGGATCGCCTCGGCAGATCGCGACGGTAATAATCAGAGCCACCAAGGCCACCGCGATAATGATCAAGTAATCGCCGATCTTCAAAACCGCCTTTTGGAAATGGCTGACCGTGTGGGCCTCCTGCACCAGTTGCGCGGTCTTGCCGAAGTAGGTTTTCTCGCCTGTGGCATAAACCAATGCGCCGATTTCACCCTGACGAATGATCGAACCCGAAAATACCGCCTCGCCGGATTTACGCTCGGCGGGCAACGACTCTCCCGTCAGCGCGGACTGGTCCACCTCCACCGGGTCGCCGTCCAGCAAGCGCGCATCCGCCGGCACAATGTCGCCCAGTCGCAAACGGATGACGTCGCCCGGCACCAGCTCGCGCGCTGCCGGGTTGATCCACTTTCCATCACGTTTCACCCGGGCCTTGATCGCCAGCTTGGCCTTGAGTGCCTCGATGGCGTTGCCCGCCTGCCGCTCTTCCCAGAATCCCACCACGGCGTTGGCCAACAGCAAAAGAAGGATGATAAAGAAATCCGGCCAGTGCCCAACCACGCCCGACAGAATCACCGCAACCTCGATCATCCACGGGATGGGGCCCCAAAAATAGGAGAGGAACTTCAGGAAGAGATTCGTCTTTTTTTCTGTGAGTTCGTTAGGCCCGTATTGGGCCAACCGTTTCTGCGCCTCGGCTTGACTGAGGCCTTCTGGCGATGATCCCAATTGTTTCTCCACCTCCGCCAACGGCAAAGTTTTCAAATCGTCCTTCGGCTCCGGTCTGGCATTGGGCTTCGATCCCGGCTTGGATTCCGTAGGCTTGGACTGGTCCGCATTGGCTTTCATGATGTATCTCCTTTCACGGTCTTGATTGTTCCAGAATCGGGGTGTTGCGTGTTGCTTCCGACGGCTCGGCGGCGCCTCCCGGCGGCAGGAAATCCGGAACGTCAAGGCGAGCCACGCCGATGAGGATGTCGGCGATTCCAAAGCGCTGTAATTGAAAGCCACTCATCTGGTCTTCTCCTCACGAGGTTTTGTGGGTTGAACGCCACCCAGACAAGCGATGATGGCTTCAATCACCCGTTTCGATTCGTTGGGATCTCGGACGCGGATGGACACGACGCCGGCTTGTTCGGCCGGATAATCGTTTCCGCCCGGAAACAAGGCATCACCGATAAAAATCATCTCCTGAATGGAAATGCCAAGGGTGTCCCGGAGTTTTTGAATCCCGTAGGCTTTATCAATGCCCGGCTTGGTAACGTCCACGGATGTCGTGCCACCCAGGCGCACGGAAAACTCGGGAATCAGTTTATCAAGGAGCGCCTTGATCTTCTTCCGCTTGGTGAAGTCAGGGTCCCATTTTTTCTTTTCCTCAATGGGTGCCTGCTGCCCCAGGGCGGAAAACGTAATCTGGCTTCCCCGGTCTTCAATGGTCTCTCCCCAGATCTTTTCGACTTTTAAACCCGCTGCTTCGAGCGCCTGATTTAGCGAACCGATGATTTTCTTTTTTTCATCTGCGGCGAAATCTTCCGAGTAGATCTTTTTCCAATCCCCTGCGAATTGGTAGAATTTTGTTCCGCAGGTGGGAAGGAGGGACAGATTCTTCAAGTGGTCGTCATGGGGAAGATTAGAGAGCACCTGCTTCTCAAACTGCGGCCAATCGCCGCCGGAAATCACGGCCACCTTCACCATTCCCAGCAGAGCGGTGAGCAGTTTGGCCATCTCGGCATCGAGAGACGCCTTGCTCTCGGCCAGCGTGCCATCCAGATCGAAAACAATAAGCTTCTTCATGGGCTAGGTCGGATTGCTTTCATCCATGGCCGGTAGGCCCTTGTTGTCGGCGACAAGGGCCTTGGCGTCGTCTATTAAACTTTGCGCGTTCATTCGGCGTTGCTCCATTTCCAATTCCGAATCTCCGGCAGGTCCTCGCCGTTTTTATCAATGTATTGCTTGTGTTCGATGAGCTTGTCCTTGAGTTGCTGCTTAAGGTAGATGCCCTTGTCGCCGGTCTGCGGCAGGCGATCAACGGTGTCCATCACGAGGTGGAAACGGTCCAGATCGTTCAGCACCGTCATGTCGAAGGGCGTGGTGATCGTGCCCTCTTCCTTGTAGCCGCGGACGTGGATGTTGCCGTGATTGGTGCGGCGGTAGGTCAGCCGGTGGATCAGCCACGGGTAGGCATGGAAGGCGAAGATGACCGGCTTGTCTTTGGTGAAGAGTTCATCGAAATCAATGTTGCTCAACCCATGCGGGTGCTCGGTTTGCGGCTGCAGCTTCATGAGGTCCACGACGTTGACCACCCGGATTTTCAGATCGGGCAGATGCTCGCGCAGGATGGAGACCGCGGCGAGTGTCTCCAGCGTGGGCACGTCGCCACAGCAGGCCATGACCACGTCAGGCGCAGCGCCTTGGTCGTTGCTGGCCCATTGCCAGATACCGATGCCCTCGGTGCAATGCTTGACGGCCGCGTCCATCGTCAGCCACTGCGGCGCCGGGTGTTTGCCGGCGATGACGACGTTGACGTAATGGCGGCTGCGCAGACAGTGGTCCATCACTGACAGCAGGCAGTTGGCGTCCGGCGGCAGGTAAATGCGCACTACCTCGGCCTTCTTGTTCACGACGTGGTCGATGAAACCGGGGTCTTGATGCGTGAAACCATTGTGATCCTGGCGCCAGACATGCGAGGCGAGCAGGTAGTTCAACGAGGCGAGTTTTCGACGCCACGGCAGACGCGAGGTGACTTTGAGCCACTTGGCATGCTGGTTGAACATCGAATCGATGATGTGGATGAAAGCCTCGTAGCAGTTGAAGATCCCATGCCGCCCCGTGAGAAGATAGCCCTCGAGCCAACCTTCGCATTGGTGCTCGCTGAGCATTTCCATCACCCGCCCAGCGGGCGCCAGAAATTCGTCGTTCGGTACAGTCGCGGCGTCCCATTGACGTTTGGTGACCTCAAAGAGGGCTTCCAGGCCGTTGGAGAGCGTCTCATCGGGGCCAAAGACCCGGAAATTCCGCTGCTCAGCATTCAGCTTCGCGACATCGCGCAGGAAAGGCCCAAGCACATGCACATCGCCAATGCCGCGTATCCCCGGCGTGGGTACGGCTTCCCCGTAGTCGCGGAAATCCGGCAGCCGCAGGTCGCGGAGCAGCATGCCGCCGTTTGCGTGCGGATTGGCGCCCATGCGCCGTTCACCCTTGGGCGCAAGTTCGGCCAGTTCGGGTTTCAGGCGGCCCTGCACATCGAAGAGTTCCTCGGGCCGGTAGCTCCTCAGCCAGTCTTCCAATAACTTGAGATGTTCGGGATGCGTGGCTGGGTCGGAGAGCGGCACTTGGTGCGCGCGGAAGGTGCCTTCCACCTGAAGGCCATCAACCACTTTCGGTCCGGTCCAGCCTTTGGGCGAATTGAGGACGATCATCGGCCAGCGCGGACGACTGAGGTCGCCCTGTATGCGGGCCTTTTCCTGAATTGTCCTGATCTGCTCCACCGCCGTGTCGAGTGCCGTAGCCATGGCCTCGTGCATCAGCTCAGGATCGTGCCCTTCGACGAAGATGGGCGTCCACCCGCAGCCGCGAAGCAATTGGTCCAGTTCCTCGCGCGTGATCCGAGCGAGCAGCGTCGGGTTGGAGATTTTGTAGCCGTTGAGATGCAGGATCGGCAGCACTGCGCCGTCCGTGGCCGGATCGAGGAACTTATTGGAATGCCACGCCGTGGCGAGCGGACCTGTTTCCGCCTCGCCATCACCAACGACGCAGGCGACAACGAGATCGGGATTGTCGAACACGGCCCCGAACGAATGGCTGAGCGAATAGCCTAGCTCGCCCCCCTCGTGGATCGAGCCGGGAGTCTCCGGTGATGCGTGGCTGGGAATCCCGCCGGGAAACGAGAATTGAAGGAAGAGTCTTTGCAGCCCGGCCTCATCTTGACTGATGTTGGGGTAGACCTCACTATAAGTGCCCTCGAGGTAAGTGTTGCCCACGACCGCCGGGCCGCCGTGCCCGGGGCCGGAGACATAAATCATGTCGAGGTCATATTTTTTGATAACCCGGTTCAGGTGCACGTAAATGAAGTTCTGCCCGGGGGTCGTGCCCCAGTGTCCCAGCAGCATGTGTTTTACATCCCCAAGCGTCAGCGGCCGCTTCAGCAGCGGATTGTCGTAGAGATAAATCTGGCCGACCGACAGATAGTTGGCGGCGCGCCAGTAGGCGTCCATCTTGTGGAGCAGTTCCGGGGAAAGAGTTCTTGTATTCATAATTTGATTTTCCAAAAGGCACTGCGACGATTACGTATTCGATTGGAGGCTTCGTTTCTGGTCGGCTCATGTCGGTACGCGTCACCTCAGCCAACGGATTCGTGAATCTTCCAGCGGGATCGCAACACCTTCGCAGTGCGGTATGATTCGCGCAGTATAGTCCCCCGCTTCGCGGACCGCAGACACGGCCGCGCTGTACCCGTAGCCGCCCGGCGCTCCGGGCAGTTGGCGGACGGGCTTCATTTCCTGCCGCACTGGGGCGCCCCCGTTAACGCCGTCGGCATAAAGCTCAACGGTTATAACCCCCGCGTCGAGGTCGTTGAGAAAGACTTGAACGTCAAAGACGTGATGGCCGCCTTTAGTCTCCACCGTCACTTCACCAAAGCGCAGCGCGCCCCATTTCTGTTCCAGGCCATGGCGCCAATCAAGCATTTGCCTGCCCATTTCCCCTTTTTTGGCGCCGCGCAACTGGTAGGCGGTAGCGGCTGGGAGGTAGCGTTGCTCGGTGTATTCGCGCACCGCGCGGTTAGCGGAGAAACGCGGAGTCAACCGCGCCATGCTTTCCCGCATCCGCGCGACCCAGGCCGTGGGAATGCCCTGTGCGTCGCGCGCATAAAACTCAGGGATCACCTCCCGTTCGAGCCGCTCGTAAAGGACCTCCGCCTCGGCGGCGTCCCACGCCGGATCATCGCCGTGCTCCTGGCCATCCCCAAGCGCCCAGCCCAGGTCCGGAACATAGGCCTCGGCCCACCAGCCATCCAATTCCGAGAGATTGATTCCTCCATTAACCAGCACCTTCATGCCGCTTGTTCCACACGCCTCCCAAGGCCGTCGTGGGGTGTTAAGCCAGACATCGACTCCTTGCACCAGGTGCTCCGTCAGGAGCATATCGTAATCACTGAGGAAGATTGCATGAGGACGGACCTCAGGCCGGCGAATAAACTGTATCCATCGCTGGATCAGGGCCTGCCCCGCCGTGTCCGCAGGATGAGCTTTGCCGGCAAGGATGAGCTGCACTGGTCGCTGCGGATTAGTTAACAAGCGAAGCAGTCGCTCCGGGTCGTGCAGCAGCAGATTCGGTCGTTTGTAGGTGGCGAAGCGGCGCGCAAAACCGAGCGTCAACACGTTGGGATCGAATAGCTGCTTCGCCTGCTCAATCGCCTCGGGCGACGCGCCGGCGGCGGCGTAGTGCCGGGCCAGGCGCTGGCGAGCGTAGTCGATCAGCGACTTGCTGGCGGCGGTGCGAAATTGCCAGAGCTTCGCGTCGGAGACGCGGCGAATGTCTTGCTCCAGAGTTTCCGTCGTCCCCAGCCAGCGCTCCTTCCCGCACGCTTCCGTCCAAAGATCGTCGGCTTCCGCCGAGTCCCAGCTCGGCATGTGAACCCCATTGGTCACGTGTCCGACCGGAACCTCGTCCGCAGGCCATTGGGGAAAAAGAGGTTCAAAGAGATGCCGGCTGACTTTCCCATGCAAGCGACTCACACCGTTCACCGCCCCGCTCCCCCGGATCGCCAGGTAGGCCATGTTAAAAAGCTCCGCCGAGTCGTTAGGATTCTGGCGGCCCAGGGCCAGCAACTCGTGGAGGGGTATGCCGAGTTTCTGCTTGGCATAACTGCCGAGGTATTGCTCGATGAGAGCCGGAGTGAAACGGTCAAAGCCGGCGGCCACTGCCGTATGCGTGGTGAAGAGGTTCCCTGCCCGGGTGGCGGTCAGGGCGACTTCGAACGGCTGCCCGTTCTCTTGCATGAAACTGCGGGCGCGTTCCAATACGGCAAAGGCCGCGTGCCCTTCGTTCAGATGGCAGACTTCCGGTTTGATGCCCAGTGCGACGAGCAACCGCCAGCCGCCGATCCCGAGGAGTAATTCTTGCTTGAGGCGCAACTCGGGCCCGCCTCCGTACAGCTCGCTGGTTATCCCTCGATGCGCAGGAAAGTTCGCCGCGTCATTGCTGTCCAGCAGGTAAAGTTTGACTCGGCCAACCTGGGCCTGCCAGGCACGCAGCCAGACTGAGTAACCGGGCAAGGCGATCTCCATGCGCAACCACTCGCCGTTCGGATGGCGCAACGGCGTGATCGGCAATTGCCCTGGGTCGTTATACGGGTAAAGGGCTTGTTGCGCTCCGTCCTCATCAATCAGCTGGCGAAAATAGCCTTGTTGGTAGAGCAGCCCCACGCCGACCACCGGCACGCCCAGGTCGCTGGCGGCTTTGAGCTGGTCGCCGGCCACATTGCCCAGCCCCCCTGAGTAGATGGGCAGCGCTTCGCTCAACATGAATTCCATGCTGAAATACGCCACGCAGGTCAGGGGAGTCTGCGGATGATGTTGTTGAAACCACGCGGGCGTCTCCGCCGCGTCACGCTTGGCTCGCAGCAGGTCATCAACGTTCTTACGGTAGGCAGGATCGGCCAGGACGCGCTTGAGCTGGTCCCGCGCGACCGTCTGCAGGACAACCCAGGGGTTCTGCGTCAGCTCCCACAGCGCAGGATCAAGCTGCCGCCACACTTTGTCGGTCGCATGATTCCACGACCAGCGCAGATCCAGGGCCAGCTCCGCCAGGGAATCGAATCCTTCGACTTCCGTGGGCAGGAGGCTATAGTTCGAGTGGCTGACACGTGTTGGTTTGCTCATAGTTTTTCCTTCGGTTTGGGCTTGGACGGAATCCCTGCCGGGTGCGGGGACGCGGCCAGTGCATCGTTGACAATCGTCTGGGCTTTCTCCAGGATGCGGCGCAAGTGGGCGGCCTTCCGGCGAATGAATTCATTTGAACACTTGGCACCATCGCTCCAGAAGGTTTAGGTCCGTTTCAGGTCACGAACCGTGCATACAAGGCCAACAATGGCGGAAACTATCCCTCTAAACTATGCCGCCGCGACGCACTTCTCAGGAGTCGCGCGTGAAGGCTCGTGTTCATCTACCCCTTCCGGGTTGGTGTGGCTGATGACATCCCGTGCGCGCGCCACTTCCTCCGCCGTGCCGTGGGCAACCAGGACAAACTTGCCGGTCGTGAGCGCCCTCTCGTAGTTCAGTATGCTGTCCTTGGGGATGCCCAGACTGTACAAGCCGGCTCCAACCGCGCTCAGCCCCCCCACTACCACGGCGCCTTCCAGTGCCCCGACAATCCAAGCGACGAGCGGCCCCGCCACGAGCAACGGCCCGACGCCTGGGATCAAAAAGAATGCGGAACCGAACAACATCCCCCAGAGCCCGCCCCAGAAGGCTCCCATTTTCCCCCAGTATCTCATCCGGTCCCCGGCATTGTAGTAGCCGATCACGTGTTCATCGGTGTGATAGTCGCGTCCAACAATCGACAGTTTCTTCATATCGAAACCGGATTGTTGCAGTTCCTTGATCGCTGTTTCAGCAGCCGTGTGCGATGGATAGATCGCCACGATCGAATTGTTTTTGGTCATATTTTGCCGTTTGTTGTTTTGTTCATGCTTGTACTCCAAAACTATTGCTTTTCCTGTAGCTATTGCGGGGCCATTTTGAAGCCCAGCGCTCTAACCTGTTTATTACAAGCTGCTTAGAGCATCTATAGGTCGTCTCACTTGAGCGCTGAGTGATGTAAAGTCGTAGCACATTGCACGCTCGCTGCCCACGCATCATGCATTTTGCAAAGCAAGGCTCCTCCAGAGCCATCCCATCATTGAGGAGACACGAAAGAGCCGAGGGGAGATACCAATAGGGAGAGTTCGCAGGCCACCCGCCGCAGTGACTCGAGCCTCCTGAGGAGGAGAGGGGGCAACGCCACGCGCCCCGATGCCCAAGCCAGCCAAGCTCGCCGCCTGTGTGGCTGGCTTCAGGCCCTCAAGCTTGTTCCCGTAAACATTTCTTTTGCCAGCCGTTCAGTTGGAGGTCAGCCAGGCGCGGGCCTGATCAAGGGAGCCACGGTCGAAGTAGCGCACCTTCGCGGTGGTGAACGGTGTGCAAAATACCGCCATCCCGTGTTGCCACTTAGCCTCTCCCACGATGGCCAGGCGCTCGATGTCTTTGAAGTGTTTTGCGTCGAACTTGATGTCCTGCCAAAGCGCCCCGGCGGACCAGCCGTGAAAATCATGCATCTCCACCAGCATCCGGATCTTGCCGTGCGCTTTGACCAACCGTTCCACGGCTGGACCGAATTGCTCATAATCTTCCTTGGCAAGCATGCCCGTCAGGCCGACTTCCAACACCTTGCTGCCATTGGTTTCCTTTAGCGTCACCGAACTCATTTCTTTGACTTCGCTCATAATCCCATCTCCTCATGTAACTTGACTGTGCGTCTGTAATCGTAACGACGAATATTCTCCGAACTCTCCACTTCTGAATCTGCGATGAAGGAATCCATTCACTATTCAACCAACTCCCGGAATCGCCCATTGTCAACCTGACCAAAGCAACACGTTTATTCTCTTGAACTGTTCCTCGACGGCAGATCCATCGTCGAGGACGGTGACGCTCCCTCGGGTTCCCGCATATTTCATGATTATGGCGCCCCCATCGCCCGGTTGGACCGTAGCGCAGGCTTCCTAGCCTGCTGTATCGCCGCCTTCCAAGTCGGCAGGCTGTCGATCCGGCGGGCGGCGCGCACCCCCGGAGACCCGCGATATGGCAGCCTTAGAAGTTGCACTACCTGCGCGGTTGTGAAATATCCGGGGCTAGCCTGCCAGCTTGTATCCGACACCGTGGACGGTGAGGAGGAGTTTGGGATCTTCGCCCTTATCACCCAGTTTCTTTCGCAACTGGACGATGGTTTGGTCGAGCGTGCGGGTGGTACCGTAGTAATTGCAACCCCAGGCCTCGTTGAGCAAACGGTCGCGCGATAAGACCTCGCCTGGATGGGCGTGGAAGACTTGCAGCAACTTCAGCTCTTTAGCCGTGAGTTCCTCCACGATTTTGCCGCGGGTAAGCTGAAAGGTCCTGGAGTCAATCACCGCCGACCCGATTTGGAACGGCGCCGGAGCCTCGGCCCCGGCGGGCTCGGCCTGGCGGACGCGGCGCAACAGCGCCTGGATTCGCGCCAGCAACTCCCGCACCCCAAAAGGCTTGGTCATGTAGTCATCCGCGCCAAGGTCCAGCCCCACGACTTTGTCCAGCTCCTGGCTTTTGGCGGTCAGCATGAGGATGGGGACGGCAAACCCCTTGGCCCGGAGCTGCTTGCAGACGTCGTAACCGCTCAAGCCCGGCAACATCACATCCAGGACGATCAGCGCCGGGTGCTCTTTGACGACGGCGGCAATCGCCCCGTCCCCGCGGCTGCAAACCGCGACCTCAAAGCCATCGCTTTTCAGGACCGCCTCGAGCCCCAGAAGGATGTTCGGGTCGTCTTCCACAATAAGAATTCTCGGATTCATAATGGCGCCAACGGCAATCGTAAGCTGAAGCAACTTCCTCCCCCTGCCCGCGGCTCGTAGAGCACATCGCCGCCGTGCGCCCGGGCAATCTGGCGAGCGAGGGTCAGTCCCAGGCCGGAGCCTTGGATACCCTCGCTCAAGCCGTCGTGGGCGCGGTAAAACTTCTCAAAGATCTTCTCCTCGCAGCCGCGCGGCACGCCGGGGCCGCGATCCAGGATTTTGATCTCCACGCGCGAAGCCGGGCTGCCCTGAGTCTCGATACGTACTTCGATATCCTTGCTGCCGTTCGCGTATTTCTCGGCGTTCGACACCAGGTTCACGATCACTTGAGCCAGGGCGTCGCGATCGCCGTTGACCCAAAGCGCCGTGGGCGGCAAGTCGCATTGGAAGTGAAACCCGCCGGTTTCCAAGTGCGGCCGATAGGCCTCGGCCGTCTCGCGCACCACGCTCACTACGTCGCATTCCTGGAAGTGGTATTTCTTTTCGCCGCGCTCGAGACGGGCGAAATCCAGCACATTATTGATTAGGCGCGTCAGCCGGGCCGCTTCCGCCGTGATGATGCCGAGGTAGGAACGCTGCTTGTCGGGGTCCGGGACCCGGCCCTCGGCCAACAATTCGGAAAACATGCGGATGGAGGTCAGCGGCGTTTTCAATTCGTGGGAAACATTGCTCACAAAATCGGTCTTTTGCCGCGCCAGGGTGATCTGCCGGTTCAAATCGGCAACAATCAGCCAGCTCCCGATGCCAATGGCCAGCACCAGGACGCCAATCAACAGGCCAAGCGTCAGGCGAAATGTCCGCGCCAGGGCGCTGAGTTTGGCAGGGTTCAATTGATAGACGGCGACTTCCCAGTGCGGCAGCGCCTCGCCGATTTCGGTGGCAACAAAGGGGCGCTTCCAATTCGCCTGGAAGCCCGGTTTCGAGAGGGCGACCGGTTTGGCCCGGTCATCAAGCAGCGCCACACAAATCTCCTCGCGCAGAGCGGGATCAAGTTGAGCGACGAGAGGCCGCAGCCCGTCGATCAAGCGAGGCAAAGCCAGTTGCGCGCCGAACACTATTTGCGGGTCGGGCGAGCTGACCTCCGGCGCTGCCTCGGCCTTCGCAGCCGGCTTTGACGCAAAGCTGGCTGGGCGGCACCACAACAGCACATTGAGCCGATTATCCACAAACCGGGCCAGCGTGCCTTCGGGCTCGTCGCCGATGAGCTGGCGAAATCCCGCGGCGGTAGGCGCGACGCGGGACATCTGCTGCGAGTTGTCCTCCGGGGACGCCAGCTTTTGAGAAAAAGCCGCCTGCTGCTGCGGCACGACGTTGCGCACCTGTGCCGGCAGCCGGTTGCTCTCCTGGATCCAGCGGTCAGGATCGACATGGGTCTCGTTCTGGAGGGAAAAAGAGGACTGGGACGCCGAGTTGGCCGGTGAGGCATTGTTAAGGAAGGCGAGGTTACTTGCGGGATTGAGATAGACTTGGGCGTTTTCGCGGTTGGCAAGAAACCGGCCGTTGTCGGCGAGAAACTGTCCAAAAGCGGGTGACAGTATCTCCCCCCGAAGAGTCACTGCAAAGCCCACTTGCGCCAGGGGCCAATCCCGACGCAACCGTTCATCGAACGAGCGGGAGATCTCCTGGCTATTGCCCTCACGAAGCAGCTTTTCCGTTTCCAGCCGGAAGCTGCTTTGGTAGCCGGTCAGGGCGTCCTGCACAGTCTTCGCCAGGGCGTCGGCTACCCCCTGGTAGAGCAGCGATTGCTGCCGCTCCAGCACGAATTCCTGGTCGCGAAGCGACCGCACCGCCAGCCAGGCCAGGACCAGGCTCGGCACGAACACTGCCAGCACAAAAACCAGAGCGACCTTTTTCATCTCAGCCTTACCAAGAACTGCCGGCCCGATTCTGCCACCGCCGCAGATCCATGGCGACACGTTTCTGCCCGCAAATCTGCCTCCAAAACCGCCTTGAGTTGTCAGGTCTTTGTAAAAGATTTGTAAGAACTCGTGACAACCAGCCCTCCCGGCATCTCATCGATCCCCCGATTGACCCCTTCCTGTCTTGTCCCAGAGGGACATCCCGACAATAGCCCAACGTTTCAACGTTGGGTGACAAAGCCCCCCAAAGGCATCCCTCCCTCTCTCTGTGTTTCGGGCGGCCTGGAGGGCCGCCCGAAACACAGAGAGAGGGAGGGCAGCACACCCAAGCCCCGACTCCGGTGCCGAGATAGGCGCGCTTTACAACGACCGGATCAAGATGCCTTCGCAAGCCCCTTCTTAATTCGCCAAACCCAATCCCCCTCTCGTCCAAACAGTGTTTCTCCGGCTTTTCCCACGCCCCCTTCTTCATTCCAGCCGCCAGGTTCCAATTTGCCTTATAGCCGACCTCAGGAGGCTCCGTCTGCCGCGCTGAAGGCGCAAGACCATAGCAGCCCGGGGCAAGGCCGACAGGCCGCCGCCCCGGGTAAGCACCCAAAAAACACCTCTCCCTCTTTTTGTGTTTCGGGCGGCCTGAAGGGCCGCCCGAAACACAAAAAGAGGGGGGGCAATTCAGATGGTGCCGCCGCCTCTCGACGCTTCGGACGCTGCGACATGGCGAAGAATGAGCATCCGGTTCGTTCATTGCTGTCACCACTGCCTTTCGGCGGTTCGGACACTGCGACGCCGTGAAGTGCGGCTCTGATGTCTGCGAACAGGAGTCACCACTGCCTTTCGGCGCCTCGGACACTGCGACACACTGGATGGCGGAGCAGCTTAGCAGTATTCGACCATAGTCACCACTGCCTTTCGGCGCTTCGGACACCGCGACGTTGAACCGGTTGGCGAAGTCGATCTGTTTGCTGCTTCACCACTGCCTTTCGGCACCTCGGACACTGCGACCCCGCGCACTGGGTGAGCATTGGCGCGTTGGCCGCTGTCACCACTGCCTTTCGGCACCTCGGACACTGCGACGACGAAGAAAAGTCGGAGCTGGCCGGCCTGCCGGAGTCACCATTGCCTTTCGGCGCCTCGGACACTGCGACTCTTAGTCTATATCACACCGAAGCCGGCTCCTGGGTCACCACTGCCTTTCGGCGCCTCGGACACTGCGACCCCGCGCACTGGGTGAGCATTGGCGCGTTGGCCGCTGTCACCACTGCCTTTCGGCGCCTCGGACACTGCGACCAAAGCCCGAGCGCAAGCAAGGCCCGCGCAAAGGGGTCACCACTGCCTTTCGGCGCCTCGGACACTGCGACTTCTGAAGTTTGGATGGGTTTCACCTATGATCCTGTCACCACTGCCTTTCGGCGCCTCGGACACTGCGACCTCAATTCAACTCCGACCTTGCCGGAGCCGAGCATCTGTCACCACTGCCTTTCGGCGCCTCGGACACTGCGACCTCAAGGGGGAAGCGCTGCCGACGCGGATCAAGTTGTCACCACTGCCTTTCGGCGCCTCGGACACTGCGACTTGTGGCACATGGATTTGTTCGACCCGCTGCACGCGGTCACCACTGCCTTTCGGCGCCTCGGACACTGCGACGCTTGGCTATCTCATTTCCGAGGCCCGGCAGCCTACGTCACCACTGCCTTTCGGCGCCTCGGACACTGCGACGACGGGGCGCGCAAGGCGTTCGGGCATTTCTGTGGGTCACCACTGCCTTTCGGCGCCTCGGACACTGCGACAAGATTGGCGATGGCCTTGGCCCACTGGGGCTTGGGTCACCACTGCCTTTCGGCGCCTCGGACACTGCGACGTAAATCAGATCCTCAGTCGGAACGCTTATTTAGTGGTCACCACTGCCTTTCGGCGCCTCGGACACTGCGACAAGAGGCGGGGATGGAGCGTCCGGAAAGGGATCGCAGTCACCACTGCCTTTCGGCGCCTCGGACACTGCGACTTCCAAGCGGACGCCATGGCCATCGTGGATTACACGGTCACCACTGCCTTTCGGCGCCTCGGACACTGCGACGCGCAATACCCCTGGAAGGAAGTTCATGCCGGGTTGTCACCACTGCCTTTCGGCGCCTCGGACACTGCGACTGAACGATGCCACCAAAGGCGAAGTCGCCTTGGTTGTCACCACTGCCTTTCGGCGCCTCGGACACTGCGACAACGAGGAGGTTCACGACTGGAAACCCGGCATGTTGTCACCACTGCCTTTCGGCGCCTCGGACACTGCGACTGCGGACGGAGGAGGCTACATGATGGAAATGCCGAACGTCACCACTGCCTTTCGGCGCCTCGGACACTGCGACAAAGCTGCGATTGGGATAAGCTGGTCGTGGAATTTCTGTCACCACTGCCTTTCGGCGCCTCGGACACTGCGACTCGGGTCGAATTGGGAGGTCCAGTCGGGGGCGGCCGAGTCACCACTGCCTTTCGGCGCCTCGGACACTGCGACGGCCCGATTGATACGTGTCCATCGCCCCCGGCTGCACGTCACCACTGCCTTTCGGCGCCTCGGACACTGCGACTGATAAAAACAAGGTGGTATTGCCCATCATTGAACGGTCACCACTGCCTTTCGGCGCCTCGGACACTGCGACGCGGTGGCATACTCGGGGAGTATTTCGCCCATTCTCACGTCACCACTGCCTTTCGGCGCCTCGGACACTGCGACGAGGCCATGTCCCGAATCAACGACTGACAATTCAAGGTCACCACTGCCTTTCGGCGCCTCGGACACTGCGACAATACGCGCTTGGAGGGAAGGAGCGCAGATTTGGATGGTCACCACTGCCTTTCGGCGCCTCGGACACTGCGACGGCGTGGGTGGCGGCGCTGACTTTGTCGGTGACGGAAACGTGTCACCACTGCCTTTCGGCGCCTCGGACACTGCGACTTCTTTGATGGAATTCATGAATGCTTCGTGGAGAAGTCACCACTGCCTTTCGGCGCCTCGGACACTGCGACTGTAGGGCACGGAAGGGCTTGTTGGCAAAGGCTTTCCCAGAGGCCTTGCGAGCGCAACGTTTTGGCAGGCACCCGGGTAGCCGGTTCTGCGCCGCAATTCGGCGTAAGTTGTTGCAGTTCAGCGCGCGAGCGCGAATGCCACAACCTGTCGTCACCCAGGCGCTCGCGCCAGCGTCCGATCAGCCTGGCCCCTCACGTGAGGAATTCCGCGGATTCGACCAGCTCATCTTCCCCAACCGGCCACCGGGACGCGGCCCATGCGAGCGACCTTCCGCGAGGACGCCAGACTCAATGGCCGTGTGGGCTGGGAGGCTGGTCGAACGTGAGTTGGTAGGTGATCGCTTCAAAGGGAGAGTTAGTCTGGACGTATTGGAAGCGGAGTTCGCGGTTCATGGTCAGGGCGGCCCCGGCAATGCTGGCCACTTTCTGGCCGCCGGTGATGTCCACGGCAACAAGGTGGGATGCAATCCCCCTCAAGGGCTTTTGCAGCAGTCCGCGGATGGCCCCCACCAGGGCATTGAAATCCTCGAAATCGCATGGCTCTGGATGGCAGTTGATGGATGCGGTCGTGTACGACTCCAGTAACTTCTGGCAGCGGGCCAGGGCCTGCGCCGAGCCCTCGCTGCCAGGAGAGCCAATCAGCCAGATTGAGCGGAGATGTGGATGTGGTTCGATGGCCCGCAGGAGTTGCTGCCAGTTCCAACGAACCTTGGGGCCGGCTTGCGCGGCGACCGTGCTGATGGTCTGGATGTCCTCGGTGAGCGACTTGCCTTTGAGCGAGGCTGTAACCCCGCCGGGCAAAACCACCTCGGCCACCAGGCCGGCAGCCACGGAGTCAAATGGCGCGACCTTGACCGTGCAGTTGGGGGGAGAGACGCAGAGCACCAGCGCCTCCAGCTCCTGGCCCGGTGGCAGGAGTCGAGCGAAAACAGGTTCCAGAGAGCGGGGACGGTAGAAACCGGGCAGCAGCCGGGAATGCCACAGGCTTAGTCCCGCCACAGCGGCGGCTGAAAGGAGAAGAAAAACCCGTGTGTGATCCTGGAGATCAAGAGGACCATCCTTAAGCCAGTGCTCGGCCGCCACGGCGAACCAGATACCAGCCCCAAAGACCAGCCAAACCAGCAGGAATTGGCGGGCGTGCTGGAACCAGGTCTTCGGCCACGGATGGGAATGGTGGTCACGCCTGAGCCACGAGGCGCAGACGCAGGTGGATGCAAAGGAGAGCACTACGGCGAGCAACATGCTGCTGTCCTGAGCCCAGCGGCTGAATAAATCCAGAGCTACCCAGTGTGCCGCCGATGCGGCGAGGAGCGCCAACAGGAACACCAACCATGGAAACGAGGCGTGGATCGAATGGGGCACGGATGCATTGGCGTCTGGATGGGCCACTTGGGCAGCCTGCGGTTCCCGTTCTAAGGCCGCCCCCTGGGAATCATGGTCCATAGTTCATCGCGAGTTGTGCCTAAAGGGCGAGGCTCGACGCGGCTAGCTGGGAGCCGAGGGCGGGCTTGCGCTTGTCGAGCAGGCGGATCAGCCCGGCCAAGTCGCTGGGGCGGTTACCAGTGATATCGGTTCGGGCGTCCCAGGTGGCAGCGATGCGAAATTCACCGCCGATGCCAACAATCCGGAAGCGAAGGGGCGAGGTCTTGCGTTCACCCCGGCCTATTTTGCCAAGCGGGTCGTTGAGCTGCGAGAGGTCACCCTGGCCCTGGTTGTCGTCGCGACCGCCCAGGGTGTCCGAAACAACACGACGGGCCTGCTCAGGTGCCGAGTAGCTCTGGCTAAGCAGCGCAAAGCGTAGCGGCGCCTTTTCAAGCACCTTGGAGCACCGGGACTCGTACGCCGCGAAATCCTTGGGTGGCCGCAGACTATCCTCCCCCATCGGTGGAACGGGTTCCCAACGAAAGCTTCCTGCGGCGCGGGTGCTGCGCAATCCCATCGTGCCGAGCAGGAGCCAGGCTTCCACCGCCCGGTTGAGCGCTGATTCAAGCCGTCTTTCCATCGGACCGAGACGTGTGAGGAGGTGCAGGTCAAACCGGGTGCCCGGTTGAAAGGCCGTTTTTGGACTGGCCCGGCCAGGCGGTTTGTGGGGCAGGGTATTTACGCTGCCGACGGTCCCCACCACTGAGGCGACCCGCACCACCAGCCTGCTGGCGATAGCGCCGCCATGCACACCACCGAAGATAGCCTTTTCTTCTATGGCGTTACCACCGAGCGCGCGGAACCACCAGTGGAGTTGGCCGCGCATGGAAGGCGGTCGCACTTCGGGCCTATCATCGTAGGTGCCACGGCTGAAGAGCGGCGTGATGAACTCAAGACGATAGGTGCTCATGGTAAACTCATTCCCAATGCTTTGGCGATGGCCGACAAGGCTACGATGCGGGCTTTGTTGGCTGGTTTGTCGCTCTTCTTCCAACTCTTCCAGGTGTCACGGCGGCCAGACATAAGCAGGGCCAACATCAGGCCTTTCTGGTCGGTGGCGCTCAACGTGCCGATACCGGAAGCCGCAGCAGCGAAGTCCTGCTGGCTCATGGCGGCAAAGCGTTCGCGGGCCAGTTCCTCTGGCGACATCGCAGCTCGACGGGCGGCGTCCGCTTCCGTCTTGGCCCGCGCTTCCGCTTCAACCTTGGCTTTGGCCGCCATGGTTTCGGCCTCGTGGCGCTCCTCGTCGAGGAGTTGCTGGAGAACATCAGGGCGAAGCGAAAACCACCCATAACCGGACGCCGTCTTGGCGCCGAGCCCCTGGACTGTCAGGGCCGTTTCCAGCCAACGCACCGCGGCTTGGAGGTGTAGCGGGTCGCCGGTGCTGCCCAGCAGAACAAGGCAAAACGCGAAACGCGCCCCGGTTTCGACCACAGGGAAGGGATTCGGCTGGGGACGCTCCTTGGACAGATCTTCCGTGCGCCCGGTGCGGTAGTATTCAGGGTAGTGAACGTTGGTCAGATCGACGACAATTCGCGCCTCGTTAACCGGGTAAGCAGGAAGGAAAGCGACGGCTCCTCTTTGGTTCTCCGAGCGGTCGGAGAGCAGGTGGCGGAAAGGTCGCAACTCACCATGTGTGAAGTCGTTGTCGGCCGTACCAAAGACGGAGCGGAAGGTGTCGAACCGGTCCCTCTGGCACTCCTCCCCGGCGGACTTCAGCTCGTGCAGCGCAGCGTGCCGACAAACGCCCTTGACGGCGGAGCCGGGAACAAAGGGGAGGCCAAACAGCCGATCAAGGCAAATCCCGGCGTTCTGAATCAGGCTGTCGGCGAGGTTGACCGCGAGCCGCGCCTCCGACTGGGCGATCGTTATCGAAGCTCGCCCGGCGAAAGCGTTTCGAAACAGCCCCAGGAAGCGGCGCGTATGCCGGGTCCGGAGTATAGAAATCTCCTTGGAGTCCCAGGAGACCCTCGCGAGCGATTCCGCAAGCTGGGCCTCGGCCAGCATGCGGTCCCTGTTTTCGGGTTCGACATTAGCCCCTTCCGCGCGATAGCGTTTGGCCTGGGCATCCTTGTTCAGTAGCTGGCTGGCGCCCTCGGCGATCCGCATGAAGCTCCAGCGCGAGGCATCGTCCCATTTGACCTCGCGCCCACGCTCGTCGATCTCCACCGGCCACCGCTTGTGAAAGACAAATTTGTCCAGGAGCAGACTGCGATTTTCGACCTTCTCGGCGGCGGGACCGATGAGCTGGGCCACGTCGCTGGCGATAGGGATGCGGGCCATAGTCAGGCTTTCTTGACGAAGCGGCACGCGTAGATCAACCAGGCCATGGTTTCAGCGGTTGCCAGCTTCAGGGTTTCACTTGTGGTGCCCGTCTGCGTCAGAAACTCCATCAGAGCTTGCCGGTCATTAACGTCTGACGAGACGATAGCAATGTCTTCGTCTGCGAGGTGCTGGGCGATGGCATCGAAAACTCGCTGCCAGCCTCCCTTTTCGGTGAACGAGTAGGCAGCAGTAGCCAGCAAGCCATGGTTTTGGATAAGCGGGCCCACCTTCTTTATGACCTCGCCGCCATTCTCCCCCGGGACCGTACCTTGTTTCGCGAAGTTTAGGGCGTTGCGGGCGCGGATCTGTTCGAGGTTTCGCATGGTGTTTCCTTCCTCAGTTGCCGAGTTTGACGGTGCAGAAGCCCAACCCTGTGGTGCCGTTGCCGCCGAATTGGACGAGTTGCTCGGGGCTGAGGGCCTTAAAGAGTAGATTCTCCTCAGAGCCGCGCGACAAGAGGGTGAACGGAGCGTAGAAGAGCGTCTCCGATGGTACGGTTTCTTCATTGAACAGGCCGCCACCATCGGTATCGGCTGTGCCGGTTTCATCCTTGATGCGAACGTGTTGGTTCACTTGGCAGGCGTTCATAGCGAAATGGGAGAGATCCCCGTCGGAGAGGAGCACGAAACGCCCCGCCGCGCCCGAGAGAACGGCATCCCCGAGCAAGCCTGTGAGCACCTCTTCCCACTTGTGCGGGAACGGGTCTGCGACGTTGAAGCGGTATTCTTCAAGCACGGCGCCTTTCTGCCCATTCTTTTCGATGACCACTTTGGGGCCGGCGAGACAGGTCATGTCGGGTGGGGCAGGGGGCACGGTTTCAGAGAGTCCTGCATCCCTGGCGAATCGTTGGAGGGCTAACGGTGAGGTTGCAAGGGCGAAAGCGCCTTTGGCGGATCGAACAGGGAAAGCAAGCAGCCGGGCCTCGCCGAAGCTGATCTTACCGGCGGTGAAAACTTTATCTCCCGTCCCGCCTTTGCCGAAGGGGTCGTCGAGGGTTTCCTGACCGAGGGTTTTGAGGTGGTCGCGTAGGACGCCTTTGACGGAGCTGCCGGGAATGATGGGGAAGCCCGTATGGCGCTCGCGTTGGATTGGCTGATCAACGGCGCCGACGCTTGCTCCCGCTCCCACGTGGAGGGGAGTGCGGGTGAACAGGTAAAGGACTTTTGAATTATTCATGGCTCTTTATGCGTTGTTAACTTCTCAAATTCACTTACTGGAACGCTCAGCGACGTCCGAGGAGAATTCCCAGGTCCCGCACACCCCCAAGCCGAAGCCTTTCTCGCCTAGAAGAGTACTGCGACGATTCCTGATAGAGGCAGGATTGGCTTCGCTCCCATGCCAGTTCAGCACGGCCGCGAGGTTGGCTGCGTCCGCAGATGAATCGGCTTCGAAGTAGTAAACTGCGCCGGCAGGGACGGCAAGGTGAGTGCTTTGAGCGCCGCCCGGCTCGCCAGCATGCTGGTCGGCCAAAGACCATCCAGTCACGACAATGGGCTTGGGGATAATGGCGGCAACCAGCGTAGCGCCGATTTGCGCGGAGCCTTCTTCGCCGCGGTATCCCTGTCCGGTCGCGTTGACGCTCCGGCGTCGTTTTCGTTCTTCTTTCGCGATATTGCGGAGAAGAACGGCCCCGGTCTGGGGTTCGATCCAGTTTGGCAACCAGCCGCCACAATGGCTCCGGCGTTGGGTGCCGCGTTGTGAAGGGCCTTCCGTCATTTCAGGCCAGATGGCGGGGCTAAGGAGGATCCATTTGACCAGCGATTTCCTGCTGGCCACATGGAAGTCCTCAGCTTGCGTCAGACCGATCGGCAAACACTGGGCGGCTGGCCCGGAATCACATCGAGCCGTGCAGATCCGTTGTTGCCCGCCCACCACGATGCAAGCATCTTCCGTGATTAGGTCTCGCAGCAGGCGGGCGTCCTCAGGTTTCCGACAGTCCGCAACAACGCCAAGGCGCCACTGTTCGCGGTCGCGCAGGCGCAGGTAGTGGGCCGAATACATTTTGCCTGCGGCTTCGCCTCGACCGGTGGTGCCGGTAGTGGGGTCAATTCCGATTCCGATAGTGTGCTCCTGGTCACAGAATTCATCGTCGTTGACCGTGTGTCCGGTTAGGTTGAATGAATCCCCGTGACGGAGATATTCGCCAAGCGCTTCGCGGCTGAGCCAGGCTTTCGCGGAGGATTCCTTCGTTGGCGGCAGACAGTTCGTGACCGTGTAGCGCAATAACTTCGGCAACGAGTCGGTGGGGGTGCCGCCGGCACGAGGCGTCGGCAGCAGGCTGGGGTTAAGGGTTGCGTCCTGCAGATCGGCGGGACGCGGAAAGAACCAGCGGTCGTCTCCGCTTACAGGAAAAGGGCCGGCGGTAACCAGTGAGCCAAAGCGGCGGTGGCGGCCTGTGTCGTGAGCCTCGCGTCTGCCACTGCTGTTCACGCGCACAATTCGGTGAACATGGTCGCCATGCTGGGTCGTTCTGGCACCGTCCAGTTCGGCCGGTTGAACCGGAAAACCCCGGTGAAGCGCCGCATGGAGGGCAGCGTTGATTACGTTGGGGAGCGGCCAGGCGGCGCCATGGCCCGCAAGTGAACCGATCATGGGCCGCCCGTCTCGGAAGAACAGAACGTCGGTTGGTTGTAGGAGGATAGTGTTCATGCTTTGCCTCTGGGCTCGGGTTCCGGCCAGTTTTTCGGGCGGTTGCAATTGGCGAACGCGACGGTTTGGCACAGGCCGATGAGCGATCCGCAAATAAAGTCGGGCTTCACGGGGCGCTCCCAGGCTCGGAGTCGGCCCTCGGCGAGGCCCTTCTCGAACTGGGCCTGCATTTCTTTGAAGCGCGTTTGGAGACCGCGCAGATGTTTTTCCAAATGCTCGCCGAGTACGGCGAGCAGGCGGTCCCTGGCATCACCCGCGACGAGAGATTGCCTGCTGGCGGCAACGGTGAACTCGCGGTGGACGATCTCACCGAGCTGCTCGTCAAAGTCTTTCACAGGGGTGAAAGATTCCTCCTCGCGCATTAGCTGGCTGGCTTGGTTCAGATAGGCCTGGAGAAGTTCGGCCAGGCGATAAGTGAATTTGCCGCTAAGTTGGTCCGCCTCAAGGGCGTCGGAGATGGTGCGACAGAGCTCGAGACCACCATCATCCCACTTCGCTCCCCACTCGATTGTTTCACCGGAGCGCTTGAACAAGGTGACGGCGACAGCACTGCGCCCGAGCTGGTGCTTCGCGCGTTTCTCGGCTTGCTGGGCGGCGCGAACCACATCTTGCAGCGGCAATTTGAAGTGCGCGATGGCGACGCCGACCGATGCGTCAACATCCAAGTGCATAACGCGGCGAAACTCGTCCCGTAAGCCTTGGGCGCAGGCCAGTGCGCGATCGGCGGGGAGCAGGGCTAGCGTGTCGTCGCCACCAGCGTAAATGAGCGTGCCGTGATGTTTGAGCACGGTTGGAGCAACGGCTGTCAGCGAGAACTTGCTCAGGTCTTGGCTAAAGCTACGGTGGCTCGCTTCTTCTACGGGGAGTCCCGGCCGGTCGCCGCGGAGCCATGCTCCCATGCTGTCGCCATCCATCGCCAATACCGCAAAGTAGCGGGGCTCGTCCTCGTTTGGCTCAGTGCCCTCATCGTCTTCGTCCTTGTCGGTGATATGACGCGCAACCTGGGAGGTGCTTGGGATCGGGAACACCATTGACGGCTGCACGTTCCAGGGCTCCTCGCCGAGGTAGCATCTGTGCCAGATGCGCTTGACCAGGGTAGCTGCCCCATAGAAATCCCCAGCGTGCCGTTCGCGAAAAGCATTGGGCCAGAACGCCTTTGGATTTCGTTCGCGCAGCCGGCCGATGTGGCTTATCCACCATTCCGAACCGCCGAAAACAGCTTCCTCGCGTCCGGTTAGAACATCCTTGTTCTCGCTGAGCCCGGTTTTCCAGCCGCCTTCAGCCCATGCGAGAAAAGGGCGGGTCTGGCGCACGCCATCCAACCGGCGGGCATTGAGGAGACGGGTGGACGCGTAACTCCCGGCCCACGGGGTCACCTGCCAGGAAACCGACAGGAACCGGCGTATTTGCTGATCAAATCGGACCTTACCGGCGTCATCCACCAAGCCATCCTCGAGAAGCTTGTTCCAGCAGGCCTGAGCAATATTTCGCCATTCTTCGTCTATTGCACCGGTAACGCTCCGTGCTATTTCGGCTCCTTTGCTCGGTCCGGCATCCATCGAGGCAACCAAAACATTCGGCAGGCTGGGAGTGAGGCAGGCCGACAATTCGTGGCCACACTTCAGACCCCGGCTTTGAAAATCCCGAAGCGGGTGGTTCTCCAGCGCAGGGAAGATGACTGCCCCCCCTTCCCCCCGCTCTGGCCCGTTGAGCCCCTGAAGTTCTTCTGTAAGCTTGCCTAAACCGGAAGCCATCAGCCACGAGAGCAGATAGCTCCCGCTCCACAGATCCCGGGTGCTGCGGGCCTGGGCGATGAAGTCTTGGACGGGGCCGATTTGGAGCTTGAGGAGGGACTGATTCATGGCTGGTTCGGTTGAGGCTGCGGCCGGAGCAAGGGCAGGCAAACTGTCTCGCGAGCCGACAAAGACCAACTGGCGGCAGGTGCAAACAGTTCTCCTCCGATGCCCGTCGGACTTGCCATCAGATTCGCTGCTGCTCTGCTTTTCATCACGAGCATCCTGCAACCGGTTAATGAGTAAAACAAAGAAACGCACGTCCACAGACGCTCAGAAACCGGACAACACCTTAGACCGGCCCGACTTTGACACCTCTTGAATCCAGTACGCAAGCTATTTCGTGCTCTTTGATGACGTGCGACCCCCATTTCAGCCCCATTTCATGCGGGTCCCGTGAGGGTTCAAAAAGGTGCAAAATGCGGAAGTTGCATTCGAGGGCCTTGCTGGCGCATGGTTGAGCCAGTATGGAGGCCGCAATACGAACCGGCCGGACACCGCTGGTCCCACTCTTCGAAAATGGGATCACCGTGGTCGCTGGTCGACCCCTAGCCCGTGGAGGCCTCCACTGGCTCTCCAAATGCTTTGCCGTCAGTAAGCTGCTGCTCCGTTCCCTCTGTTCCCTCCTGAATGCCTTTCGATCAGCATCTTACCCCACGGATCCGGTGGACTATGGGTGACTCTGGGGACACACTCCCTCGTGTCCTGCCGGCCTCAACTAACTGGCGCCCAGCACCTTGCCAACGCTGGAACCCCTCTGGAGTTTGTCCGGTTTCGTTCCGACAACCTCCCGCTCGCCTCGCTCATCCGGCTCATCCCAGCAAACGCAAGCACCTTGTGCTCAGCGCCTTGCCGCCGCTGGAATCCGGTTGGACTTTGTCCGGAAAACAGGTCGGATGGGGGGACAAACTCTCCCTTTTTCCGTTCGACTTTCGGCCCTGACGACATGCGCGCCCGGACGCCGGATCACAAGAGCCTTCCCGCGATCGGCGACAAAGCGGGAGGCACCTCCCGAAGCCGCTCAAAAGCTGATGCACGCCCCGTCTCTATCCCCTCGAATTTTTCCAATTTCGGAGTAGGGCAGAATCGGTTATGTTTTCATCGTATTGAGATTTTGATGATCTGTGATTTCACTCGATGTAACCCCACAACCCACAACCGCCCTTCCACCGTTTTAACGTTCTAACGTTCTAAGCTTTTAACGAACCAACCCCACCGTGGAATCCCTCGCGTCATCCTTTGCGGATTTGCCGGCCCTGAACCAGGTGACGGTCCCCGATCTCTGGCAGCAGCAGGCGGTCAGCGCGCTGCGGGAGGGACACGACGTTGTGGTCCAGGCCCCTACCGGGGCGGGCAAGACCCTGATCTTCGAGCTTTGGTCCAACCAGGGCAAGAATCGCGGCCAGGCCATCTATACCGTGCCGACCCGCGCCCTGGCCAACGACAAGCTGGCCGAATGGCGCGCGCGCGGCTGGGACGTCGGCATCGCTACCGGCGACCTGGCCGAGAATCTAGGCGCGCCGGTGTTGGTGGCGACGCTCGAGACCCAAAAGAATCGGCTGATCCAGGGCGACGGCCCGGCGCTGCTGGTGGTCGATGAATACCAGATGATCAGCGACCTGGACCGGGGATTGAATTACGAGCTGGCGATCGCGCTGGCGCCGCCCCAGACCCAGTTGCTGCTCCTCAGCGGCAGCGTCGGCAACCCGCAGGACGTCGCCAAATGGCTCCAGCGCCTGGGCCGCAAAGCCGTCACGATCAAGCACGATCACCGGCCGGTCCCGCTGGAGGAGGTGCATGCCAATAGCCTGAGCTATCATCTCCCGAGCGAAATCCGCGGCTACTGGCCGCGGCTGGTCGCCAAAGCGTTGGCGGAGGATCTCGGGCCCATTCTCCTCTTCGCCCCGCGCCGGCAGGCGGCCGAATCGATGGCCAACGAGTTGTCCCGCCAGTTGCCCACTCCCAATCCCCTCCAGCTCAGCAGCGAACAGAAGCTGGTCGTGGGCGATCACCTCGGGCGGCTGCTCAAGACCCGGGTAACCTACCATCACAGCGGCCTCAGCTATGGGGCCCGCGCCGGAGTCATCGAACCGCTGGCCAAGGCTGGCCAATTGCGCGTCGTCGTTGCCACCATGGGTCTGGCCGCAGGCATCAATTTCTCCCTGCGCAGCGTCGCCCTGGCTGGTGAGTCCTATCGCCGCGATCAGGCCGAACAACTCCTCAAACCGGACGAGCTTTTGCAAATGTTCGGCCGGGCCGGCCGGCGCGGCCTCGATGAGACTGGCTTTGTCCTGATCACGGCCAACGAATTGCGCCTGCTGGATTCTCATCCCTGCCACCTCTCGCGCAGCGGCGCCGTCGATTGGAGCGCGCTGCTCGGCTTGATGACCGCTGCCGCCCAGCATGGACGCGATCCCTTTGGCGAAGCGGTGCGCACCCAGGAACGGCTCTTTACCACCAAACCGATCTTCCTCGGAGTCGAGGAATCGCTGCGCCATCCGGAGACGCCGTGCGGGTTGAGAACCGACGCCGAGCGCGCCCGCCATGTCCGCAAGCGTTTCCGCGAGATGCTCAACAGCCACGGCGAATGGGAGCCGATGCGCGACCACGTCCCCACTCCTCTGCGCCTAATCGTTACCCCGGACAGATCGGTTCCGGATTTGAGGCGCGCGAATTTGCCGCCTTCGAGCGGAACTCCTCCCGATGGAGTCAGGACCGGCGAGGGCGCCCACGCTACCGAACCGGACGCCTCCATCGTCAATCGTCCCCCGTCAATCCCCGTCCTTTCTTTTCCTCCGGCTCTGGAGAAAACCGGCGTTGGCACCCTCTGCGTCCTGTCCGAAGAGGCGGGACGAAAGATTTACGGCCGCGCCCTTACCGTAGCGGATCGCCTCGGGCACGACCGGGTTTTCCTGGCCAAATGGATTCGGCGGTTGACGAATTGGAACGGCCGGCAGGCGCCGCTGGCCGTCTGGCAGGAGAAGATCGTGCCGTTGGTGGAACAGAGGCTGGCGCAGCAAAAAACGCCCGTGGTCAGCTTCCAGAACCAGGCCCAGCGGATCGTGGCTTACGTGAGTATTGCCGACCTGACCTTGCGTGTGCCAGTGGATAGCTACGGGGTTGCTATTTGGAGACCGGTGGAACGGGAGGTATTGCCGGCTGATTGCGCCCGATGCTCGCTGGTGTCGGTTTGCCGTGAACTGCCCACAAGCACCGGCGTGGCGCTCCTTTGGCGGCGGCTGGGATTGGTGGACGCCGCGGGTGTTCCGACCCTCCGTGGCCGGATGGTCAGTTTCTTCTCGCAAGGTGACGGACTGGCAATCGCCGCCGCGCTCGAGACCGAAAGTTATCCTTTGGATGAACTGATCTACGACCTGGCGAATCTCGACGGGGGATTTCGCTTCTGCGGCGACGACAATCGCTGGGGCGGACGCCTGGCGATGGTATGCCATGAAAAGTTCGGGCTCCAGTCGGTGCCCGGTTACCTTGAGAACGGCGTCCCGCCCAAATACGGTTTTGGGGCCGAGCAAGTCGTGGCGTCGGTCCACAAGAATCCGCTTAACAAACAGGCTTGGGTGACCGTTTTGCTGGGGCCCGGCGACATCGACCGGGTGATCATCGAATGGCGCAGCCTGCTCCGCCAGATTGCCCACGCCCCGGATCTGGATTGGGCTCGCTGGCGCGCCTTGCAGGCCATGGCACGGACATTCCTGAACGAAACCGAGTCTCCAACCTTAACGGACCTGCCTCCGCTGGAGTTTCATCAAACGCGGCGGGTGGATCACCGGCTGATCTTGAGAAGGCACTGATCGAAAACTGCCTCCCTGTCCCGCCTTTGTCCCGGGACATGTCCCGGGTCCGAGCTCATAAAACGCCCGTGATTATTGGTTTGTCCCACTGTCCCGGGTCCAGCGGGGGGTACGCCTCTGCCCCTATTCTCCCTTGTCCCAGCTTCCGGGTCCGTCCTTCACCCTCCACCCCACTTGATAGGTAAACCTAAACCCAAACCGCTTTCATGGAGACCAGAACTACACGATCAAGCCGCGAAGATGAGTCAAAGAACTCTAAATGTTGTTGTCCGCCACGCCCTAAGCTGGTTTCTGTCATGTGGAAGCAGGGGGAAGCCTCGTGGCGGGTTCCTCGCTTTGGGGTTCTGGTTCTGGCATTGGGCTTGAGGGGTCCGTATTCTTTGGCAGCATCCGTAATACCCCGGTATAGTATGTAAGATGCTTAAGGATAGAGGTTTATATATGGTATCTGCCTTCTTGGCTTCTGAGCTCGCTTCTTGCAAGGTGTCTCGTTTTGAGCTAAAACTGTCTTACATTCACACAATGAACGAGCGCGATGAAATCTACCTGAGGCGGATCGAGAACACTTGGCAATCCAGGCAGGATCTCGCCGGCGTGATCACCCTTATGCTCGGGCTGATGACTTTCGGCGCGTTCCTTTTATTCGTGTGGGTGCCCGGCGGGCGCTCGGCCAGCGTCATGGCCGGCTTGATGGTCTTGCTCCTGCTGGCCTGCACGCAACTCCTCCGTTCGGCAGCCAAGGTGGTCGAAGTTCGTAAAGTCCTTCGTCCTGCCCGGGCCGAAAGCCGGGTCATTGATGCCGAGGTCGTCGGTTCCGGCAAGTGGCGAGGGTAGACGGCCACCGGGCGGCGCGCCCGGCAAACCCGCCGGTCAGAACGCCTGTGTGATACAAGCGACCGAGGCGGTGAGGGGGCTGGTTAAACAGAACCCTTTTCCTATTTCCCCAAGTCCAGTATTTCCCTCAGTCCTTTCTCGGACTTCAGGGGACTTACCAAAGCCATGTTGAGCCGTTCCGGGCGGAAGAATTCGCGGGCGACGGCGCGGATGTCGGCGGCGGTGACCTGTCGAAGCTGGCGCTTGATTTCCGACGGCGTAAAGACCCGGCCATAACCCAGGATCTGTTCGCCCAGCCAATTCATCTGGTTGTCGGTGCTTTCGGAGCCGAGATCGATCTGGCCAATGACATAATCCCGCGCCCGGCGCAGCTCGGCCGCGCCCGGAAGCGACTTGGTCAGGCGGCGCAGCTCTCGCAGTATGAGGCGCAATGTTTGGCGCAAATTGTCGGTGTCCAGCCCGGCGGAGATCACCAGGTCGCCCGTGTCTTCAAAAAAGCTGGGGGTGCTGTATATCGAGTATGCCAGCCCGCGGTCTTCGCGGACGACCTGGAACAGGCGCGAGCTCATGTTCTCCCCAAGGATCGTATTGAGCAGTCGCAACGCGTAGCGGCGGTGATCGTGCCGGGAGCAGGTGCGGATGCCCAACGCTATCTGCGTCTGCTCGGTCTTCTTCGTGAACAGCCGGAGACCAGGCTGTCGCTGATCGGTTCGGGCGGGATCGAATCGGGGGCGGGGACCGAGGTTGAGGCGGGGGGCATACCGCGCGACCGCCTTGAGCGTCTTCCGGTGCGTGATCCGGCCGGCCGCCACCACCAGCGCGCCGCCTGCGACGTAATTGTCCCGCAAATAGCCGACGAGATGCGGCCGCTTCATTGCGTCAAGGGTCTTGTCGGTGCCGGTGATGGAGCGGCCCAGCGGCTGGCCGGGCCACATGGCCGCGTTGAGCAGCTCCTGAACGTGATGCTGTGGTTCATCCAGATACATCGCCATCTCTTCCTTGATGACCTCGCGTTCCTTGTCGATGTCCGGCGGCGCGAATTTCGAATGCAGCTGCATGTCCATCAGCACGTCGAGCAGTTCCTCGAAGCGGTCATGGGAGGCACGGGCGTGGAAACAGGTGGCCTCTTCGCTGGTGAAGGCGTTCAAGTAGCCGCCGATGCCCTCGACCGCCTCGGAAATGGCCTTCGCGGACCGCTTGGCCGTGCCTTTAAAGAGCAGGTGCTCGATGAAATGGCACACGCCGTTGAGTTTCTCCGGTTCGTAACGCGAACCGACCCCGACCCACAGCCCGAGACTCACGCTGGTCATGTGCGGCATCTCGGCGGTGGCGACGGTCAGGCCGTTCTTAAGCTGGGTCACCCGATACACAGCCCCTAACTTGACCGACCCGTCCTCCAATGTCCAGCAAAGCAGCGATCCAGCGCCTCAGGCGAACGCCTTGGGCACGATCTCCGGCGGCCCGACCCTGCGTTCGTATTCGAGGATGATGTCGATGGCTTCCTGGGGATCGTCAGTCACTTTGAACAGGTCGAGGTCGCCGGGGCTGGTATACTTGGTGTCCTCAAGGTGCTCTTTCATCCACCGAATCAGCCCTGTCCAGTGCTTCTTACCGAAGAGGATGAGCGGGAAGGCGGGGATGCGCTCCGTTTGCACCAGGGTAAGCACCTCGTAAAACTCATCCAATGTGCCGAATCCGCCGGGCATGAAAACAAACCCGATGCTGTATTTGGCAAAGCACACCTTGCGGGAAAAGAAGTAGTGGAAGTGAATGGGCACGTTGGCAAACCGGTTGCCCTTTTGTTCATGGGGCAGCTCGATGTTCAGCCCGACCGACCGGCCTTTGGCAATGGCGGCGCCTTTGTTGGCTGCTTCCATAATGCCGGGCCCCCCGCCCGTAATGATGGCCAGGTGGTGTTTGGCCAAGCCCTGCCCCAACGCGACCGCCGCCTTGTAGTAGGGGTCGCCCGGCCCGATGCGGGCCGAGCCGAATACCGTCACCGCGGGACCAACCTGGGACAATGTCTCGAACGAATCGACAAACTCCGCCATGATTCGAAAAATGCGCCAGGGATCTTCCTTGATGAAGGTAATCTTCGTGTTGTTGTTGTTCATTCAGAGAACGAGCGTAGCAAGGCTGATGCCACCGTTGAAGCGCTAAATTACCAGGACGCTTGCAGAAATATCGGATTGAGCAGGCACAGCGGGTTCAGGCGCTTGATGGCGGTGCAGAGCGAGAGCGCTTTTCCACTTGCGCTGCCGCGCTCTGGCGCGGAGATTGAGTTATGAGGAAAAAGGCCGCAATCGGCCCAGGGCACCGGGGGGGAGCCAAGTACCTCCTTCGCCACAGGCATTTAGCGCTTTACTACGCCAGGAACGGCGGCTGGACGGCAGACCCGCGCGAAGCCGAGAACTGTGCCGATCCGCTGGAGTTGATCGAACAGTGGCACCGCGGGGCTGACAGCGTCGATGCGGAGGTAGTCAAGTGTTCGGACGAGCTGTTGCGCGGTCCGGAATCGTCCGGCCCCAACACCTCCCGGCAGAGGCAGATCGCGGAGTGATTCCCTACTCAAGTCGTTCCCGCCCGGCGTATCCGGCGTCCAGGTCGTGCCAGAATTCGATGTCTTCCTCGCCAAGTTCCCAGCAGAGAAAGACCTCCTTGCCCTTAAGGATTGACGGGAAATCAACCAGCCCGCGATCGAGGTCTTTGACCTCGATTTGACGGCGATAGAACTCGAGCAGGAGATCCCGGGTTTCCGCCAGGGCGCGGACCCAGGTATTGACCATGCCGCCGCCGACATCGCAGCCCGGGGCCATCATCGCCGCCAGGCGCTGGTCTTGCTTCTCCAGCTCCGCGCGCAACCGCGTCAGCCGCTCCATCCAACCGCGGACCTCAGGCAGCAACGCCTGGGCCTCCTGTCGAGTGTAATGTTTTTGGAAACGATGGGCCATGGGTCATTCGGACTTGCCGGCCGGGGAGGGGGTGGACATTCCGAGCTTCTTGCGCACCGCATCGTTCGCCTCGATCGAGAGCGACTTGCTCCATGCCTCGCGGGCTTTCTCCGGCTGCTGCAATGCGGCGTAGATGTCGCCCAGATGATCGTATTCTTCCGCGTCGGGCTGATCGGAGGAAGCGGCCACCGCCTGGAGAACGTATTCGAGAGCTTCCTTGGGCTGGTTCAGTTTAAAAAGGACCCAGCCAAGACTGTCGAGGTATGCGCCGTTTTTAGGGTCGGCCTTGACTGCCTTCTGAATCAGGTCCCGGGCCTGCTCGAGCTTCATCCCGTGGTCGGCCCACATGTAGCCCAGGTAGTTCATCGCCTCGTCGAAGTCGGGCTTGAGCTCCAGGCACTTCTGGAAATGCTTCTCCGCCTGCTCCAGGTCTCCCCGTCGCTCGCAGGTGGCGCCGAGCTGGAAGTAAAACAGATAGTCGAGCCGTGTCGGGTCGGTGGCCTTCGCAATCACTTCAGCGGCTGTAAAATGCTGAAAAGCCTCATTGTAGGCCTTTTGGCGGCTGAAGGCCATGCCGGAGAGCAGCTCGAGGGCAAAGCTCTGCGAGAATTTCTTGCGGGCCAGATCCAGGGTCGCCAGGGCCTCGCCAGGTTTGTCCTCGTTCATCTGCGCGCTGGCCAGGTCGTAATAAGCCTGCTCGAAGTCCGGGCTCAGCAAGATCGCCTTTCGGAAATAGTCCACCGCCTGCGCGGAGTTCTTGTCGTCAAAGGCAATGCTTCCCAGCCAATAGTAGGCCTGGGGATTGGTGGGGTCGTCGCGAACAACCGCTTCCAGTTGCTCGACGGCGCGCTTATGGTCGCTGCCGCGCAGGTAAATATCGGCGAGCTTGGCATGGACCCGCTCGCGAATAATCGGCAGATCGGGCAGCGTTTTGAGCAGATCCAGGTAAATCTGGGCGGCCTTGTCGTTGGCGCCCAGCAGGGCGAATCCGTCGGCGAGCTTCAGTCGCAGCGCCGGGTTGGCGGGCTTGAGCTTCTCGGCCCGGGTCAAGGCCGTCAGCGCGCGCCCGTTGGCTTTGGCCTTTTGCGCCGGAACCTGCAGCGCGAAATCGGTGAAGAGCTCCGACAGGCCGACGAGAAACTGCGCGTCGGGGCTCGATTGCCGCTCGGCTTCCTCGAGCACTTTGAGGGCCTCCGGATCGCGCTTGGCTTGCAGGTAGGTGAGGAAGAGATTCTGGTACCCGGAAAGGGAATCGGGGGCCTTCTTGATCGCCAGGCGATTGGCGGCAAGTGCCAGCTCGGGTTTGCCGAGCTGGAGGTCTATCAACCCGAGACGAGCGAAAATCGGTCCGCTGGCTTTGGGCCGCGTTGCCGCCAGCGAGACAATCTCGAAGGCCTTTTCCGGCTGCTTGTCCTGCAAGAAACGGCTCGACACCTCCAGCACCATCGATTCATCGTCCGGATCCTTCAGCGCCGCCTGATAGTACTCCTGCAAGGCGGCGGCCGGCTCATCATTCAAATCGTGGATAACCGCGGCGGCATAGTGGGCATGAGCTTCCGCCGCCTTCTCCGTCAGCGTATCGGCGGCCAGGTCGTTGGTGTCCGAGGAAGGATTGGCATTGGGCGTTCCCGCGTGTTTCGAGGCAGCGGTGGATTTGCACCCGGTGGCCGCCAGCAAAGCGCTCAGCATCAGGCACGCGCCACCGCGGCCAAGGCGAGCCCAGGAGGGGAAGGAAATAGAATGGGCCAAGCGACGGAACTCACGCGACGGAAACGAAGCGTGGTACCAGAGGCTGGCCTTGGAAACGGGCAATGGGACCGCCGGGCCCCGATCGCTGCGGCCCTTGATGCAACTTCTAAACATAGATCCCTCCTTCGCAAACTTTGCACCGTCTGCGGCGAGCCCACGAAACAACGGCCACAGTCGCCAGAGGCAAGCCTTTACTTGTCTCCGGCCTTGGCGGTGTTCCATCGGCCCATCGGCAATCCCGAAGGCCGAAGGGCTTACTTTTGCCAGGTGCGCTTCTTATGGCGATGCGCGCGCAACTTCTTGCGCCGCTTATGCTTGTTAATCTTTGCTTTCCGACGTTTCTTTAATGAACCCATAATTTCAGTACGAGCCGTTCCTGCGGAACAATTCTTTATGATGCTGCAAATCCAGTCAAATGCAACTCTCCGTCCGCACCAGCCTGGCTCCAGCCTGCGAAAGCAAGCCGTTGCCGTCAAGCGCGGAATAACAGGCAGAACTCAATATACGACTTTGTTCAAAGGGTATTCGATGATGCCTTCGGCGCCGGCGGCTTTCAGTGCGGGAATTAATTCGCGCACGATGTGCTCATCGATGATGGTTTCGACGGCCACCCAACCCTCCAGGCTCAGGTTGGACACGGTAGGATTGCGCAGCGCCGGCAGGGATTGCAGCAGGCTCGCAAGATTCTTTTGGGCGATGTTCATCTTGAGGCCCACTTTTGTTTCGGCTTCAAGGGCGCCCTTGAGCAGCATCGCCATGGTCTCGATTTTTTTTCGTTTCCACGCGTCTTTCCAGGCCGTGGAGTTCGCAATCAAACGCGGGGTCGAGGATAGCAGCGTGTCCACGATGCGAAGTTTGTTGGCTCTCAGCGACGAGCCGGTCTCGGTGATATCAACGATCGCATCCACCAGCTCATGGGCTTTCATTTCGGTTGCACCCCAGGAAAACTCGACTTCGGCTTTCACCTTGTTCTGGCGCAGGTACTTTTTAGTCTGGTTAACCAGCTCCGTGGCAATCCGTTTGCCTTGGAGGTCCTTGACCGACTTGATGGGCGAATCCTCAGGCACTGCCAGCACCCAGCGCGCCGTTTGGCGGGTGGCTTTGTTGAACTGAAACTCGCCTACCTCGTGGACCTGGGAGCCATTCTCCTGGATCCAATCGTAGCCGGTGATCCCGCAATCGAGGTGGCCGTTTTCGACATATCGGCTTATCTCTTGCGCGCGGATGAGCCGGATTTCCAGTTCCGGATCATCGACATAAGGGACATAGGAGCGGCTGCTGACCGTGATATGATATCCGGCTTTGGCCATCTTCTCGAGCGTGGCGTCCTGCAAGCTGCCTTTGGGCAAACCGAACCGCAGTACCTGTTTTGCTTTGTTCATCTATTCTGTTGTGCCTGCGCGGGCGGGCCCGCAAAGGGATTATTAATTCATTAAATGGGCTAGAGGACTTACACCACACTCAGCCTTGCGTCGAGCCAAATTCAACACCGACGACCCGCCTGCCTTGCGCGATAAGGTCGCCGCGCGCCAGGGAGGCGACGCACTTGGGATACAACTCGTGTTCGGCCTTTTGAATGCGCTGGTGAAGGGTTTCGGGGGTGTCCTGGTCCAGAACCGGGACAGTTTGCTGCCCGATGATCGGCCCGGAATCGACCCCGGCATCGACGAAATGAACCGTGCAGCCGGTCACCTTTACCCCGTAATCCAGCGCCTGTTTCCAGGCCGCAAGGCCCGGGAAGGAGGGGAGCAGCGAGGGGTGGATATTGACGATGTGCCCGGCAAAGGCATCGAGAAATGAGCCCTTGAGCACCCGCATAAAGCCCGCCAGCACAATCAAATCCACTTTGGCGTCCAGCAGGGCCTGGACATAAGCCCGCTCGGCCGGTTCGTCCAGTTTGGTGCGGAACTTGCCGGGAGGAAGAAAAGCCATCGGGACATGGCGTTCCCGCGCCCGATCGAGGATTCCCGCGTCCGCGACGTCGGCCAGCGTCAGCACCACCTCGGCGGGGATTTGACCGGTCGCGCAGCCCTCGGCAATGGCGACAAAATTCGAGCCTTTGCCCGAACCGAGCACCGCCAGCCTGAAACGGGGCGCGGAAAGTGGGTTCCGTGATGCGGGTTGCGGGGCGCGTGCGTTGCTCATACGGTCTTCTTACAGGCCCTGGCCCTGGGTTGACAAGGGTGTACTTGCGCGAGTGGTCCTCAAGTAGGCAAAGGAAATGCTCTAGCAAGGGTGAGATTGGCCAGTGCATGGCCGTATGGATCGCTATCGACAGCGAACCCAGGCTGCTTTAGCTTTGTATCGTTTTTGGGCATTGGCTGGGCAACGAAGCGGAGAAGAGTGGGGCAGGGGTGTGGCGGGCATGGTGCTCGCCTCGTGGTTCGGCGGGGACGGCTGAGAACTGGCAGATGAGAAAGATTTTGGTCATCGACGATGAGGAATGGCTGCGCGAAATGGTGCACATGGCGCTGCGCCAGAAGGGTTTCGATGTTGTCGAGGCAGAGAATGGCGTGCTGGGCGTCGAGGTCGCCCGGAAGGAATTGCCCGACCTGATTCTCTGTGACGTGAACATGGAGAAGATGGACGGGTACGTGACGCTTTCCTCGTTGCGCAACGAGCCGGCGACGGCCGCCATCCCTTTCATACTCATGACGGGGCTGGCGGATCATGCGGGGATGCGCCACGGCATGGAATTGGGCGCAGACGATTATCTTCCCAAGCCCTTTACCATCGAGGCTCTTTATGGCGCGGTAGAGGCCCGGCTTAAGAAGCTCCAAACCGTGCGCCAGGAGGCGGAAAAGAAGCTGGCGGATTTGCGCGACAATATCAGCTTGATGCTGCCCCATGAGCTGCGCACCCCGCTCAACGGCATCCTGGCTTACGGCGAAATCCTGGCTGCCGAATCCGCGACTCTGCCGCCCGAGGAAGTGGCCGAGATGGGGCAGGTGATTTACGACTCGGGCAAACGGCTCGAGCGTCTGATCGAGAACTTCCTCATCTACGCCCAGATCGAGATGATCGGTTCTGACCCGCAAAAGATCAGCGCCTTGCGGGCCAAGCGCACGGACTGTCCCGGCAGACTGGTCGAACAACACGCGCGGGCGCAGGCCGAATGGGCGAAGCGGGCGGCGGATCTGACCGTGGACGCCGCCGACGTGCCGACGCCAGTCTCCGAAGAATACCTGGCCAAGATTACCGATGAACTGGTGCAGAACGCCTTCAAGTTCTCCGTGAAGGGCACGCCAGTGCGCGTGACCCTGGCGGATCAGCCCGATGGTGTCACGCTGACCATCACCGACCAGGGCCGCGGGTTTTCAGCCGAACACCTCGGCCGCATTGGCGCCTACATGCAATTCGATCGCAAGATGCATGAGCAGCAGGGCCTGGGGTTGGGTCTGGTCATCAGCAAACGCCTCACGGAATTGCATGGAGGCTCGCTTTCCGTCCGGAGCGATGCCGGAGCGGCCACCGTCGTGGCCGTCCAGTTCCCCAAAGCGCGCTCAACAGGCTGCTAGGGCACGCGATTAGTGGCGGGAGGCGCCGGCTCGCTATCGATGCGATACCGCCGGTTCATATAAAGATCATCGGCGACTTGGAAAACGGCGATGGTGTCCCTCTCCTGTTCGCGGTCAGGCTCCAACGGTTTGGGGGTTGCGACCATATCCACCTGTTTGGGATTCCCTTCATAGAACTCGGCGGTTTGCATGAGTCCGAGCGTTACCATGCGGTCATGGGCCAGCATGCCGATGTCGCGATTGTGATTAAGGAAAGCGCGCCCATCCTCCGGACCGGAACGCAGCAGGTCGCGGCCGAAGAAGAGGGTTTCGTAGGGGCGTCCCACCAATCCAAGCACCGTCGGGGACACATCCAGCGAGGAGCCAAGCTGGCCGATGCGTGCCGGGGCTTTGACCACGGCGGGGCCGGCGATCAGCAGCGGGATTTCATAGGAGTGAATCGGAATGCTCTGCCTGCCATAGACCCGCGCGCCATGATCGGCAACCACCACGAAGATGGTGTTGGTCCAGAATGATTCCTTCCTGGCCAGGGTGAAGAATCTGCCTAGGGCGTAGTCGGAGTATTTGACGGCATTCTCACGCCGGCGCTTGTCGGGGTCTTCCGGGATCTTGCCTTTCGGATACGTATAAGGTTTGTGGTTCGAGACGGAAAGCACTGTGGCAAAGAATGGCTGGTTGGTTTGGGACAAGGTATGGAGTTCTTCAACCGTCCGCGTGAACAGGTCCTCATCGCACACCCCCCAGATGGTCGTGAAGGTGGAATTGGTGAAATGTTTCTGTTCGACGAACCGGTCGTAGCCGTTGCGCACCGCATACGAGCGCATTCCGTCGAACAGCCCGCGTCCGCCATAGAGAAACATCGTGGCGTAGCCGTCCCGTTTGAGAACCCGGGCGATAGTTTCGACATTGTCCGAGCGGTCCCGTTTGACGATTGAGTCACCGGGCAAGGGCGGGAACGAGGACAGCACCCCTTCCATGCCGCGCACCGTTCGGTTGCCGCAGGCATAGATGTTGGTGAAGAGCAAGCCCTGCTCGGCCGCCAGTTTGTCCATTTCCGGCGTCAGCGTCTTGGTGCGGCCCAGGCAGCCCCAGAATTCCGAGCCGAGGCTTTCTTCGAGCAGGATTACCACATTCAAACGCGGCCTTGCGGGATCGCCGGCGACATGCCGGCGGATGGAGAACGTGTTGGTTTCGAACTGAGTATTGTCCTCAGCCAGCAGGCGCCGGGTCCGCTGATAAGCCTCCTCTCGGGGCATGGTCTTATAGAATCCCGCATAGTCCAGATTATGGGTCCAGGCGGCCGCCGCGAAGGCCAGGGCGCCATTGTTGGCCAGTTCATTGAGGGTCCGATCCCTGCTCACGCGCGCCCCCGAGAGGTTAAGCCCCGGCAGAAGCATCGCCGCCAGCGCCGCCGCGCCGGCCAGGTGCCAGAACCGGGCTCGGCTGGAAAAAGGCCGCTCCCAGATCTGGCTGGCAAGCCTGCCGGCCGCAAAAAGCCAGCCCAAACTCAATGCCAAGCAGGCGGCCAGAACAATACCCACATGATAGGACTCCCAAATGTTGGTGAATACTTCCTTGGGATAAAGGAGGTAATCAACGGCGACCGTGTTGAAGCGCGATTTGAACTCGTCAAAGAAGAAAAACTCCACGCAGAGCAAAAAGACCTGGGCGAAAGAGAAAATCAGGGCTCCGCCGAGGAATACCATCCGGTGCCACCGGCCTTGCAGGAAGGCACGATCAGGGATGATGAGCATCCAGCCGAGCAGGGGAAGGGTCTCCACCAACGCGGCAAAGAGGTCGCGGTGGAGTCCGCTCAGAAAGGCGAGGAAGACGTCGGTGAGCGGGGTGCCGGCCGGTTTGTAAGCCAGAAACAGAATCAGCCTCAGCAGCGACCAGCCGGCCACCAATGAGAGGCAGGAAAACGCGGCGAAGCCGTAGCGAGATCGCTTCCAAGCCAGGGTCGGTGGGGGGGAGTTGGGCAGCATAAGATTTCAACAGTTCCAACTCTCAACTCTCCATTGGCGGCCCCATCCGCTGCCCCGGCCGCAAGGGATGACCGGCCAGAAATTCCTGCGGCGCCAGGCGCCGGCCGCCTTCGCGCTGGAGCAGGAGAATCCGCAGCGCGTCGCTTCCACAGGCAACGACGATGCCGGCCCTATCGGCGCGGAGGATCTCGCCGGGTTGGCCGGAATGCTGCGCCACTTCGGCCTGCCATATCTTAAGCAGGTGCGAGCGAGGCGGGTCGGAGAGGACCGTGAAAGCACCCGGCCAGGGCATCAGGCCGCGGACGCGATTCCAGATGGCGGTGGCGGGTTGGGTCCAATCAATCCGTCCGTCCTCCTTCTTGATCTTAGGGGCGTATACGACCCCTTCGGCCGGTTGAGGTTCAGGACAGATGTTGCCGGCGACGTACTCGCGAAGAGTCTTCATGAGCAGTTCGGCCCCGAGCTGGGCCAGCCGATCATGCAAGGTCTCGGAAGTGTCGCTGGGGAGAATCGGCGTGGTTTGCTGCGCGAGAATATCCCCGGTGTCCAGACCGGCATCGATTCTCATGATGGTGACGCCGGTCATGGAGTCGCCATTAAGGATGGCCCATTGGATCGGGGCGGCCCCACGGTACCTGGGCAGCAGGGAAGTATGGACGTTGAAGCAGGCGAACCGCGGCAAGTCCAGCAGGTCCTTGGGGAGAATCTGGCCATAGGCAGCCACTGCGATCACGTCGGGGCGGATCAGGCGGAGTTGCTCGATGAATCCTTGGTCACGCGCCCGTTCCGGTTGCAGGATTGGCAAGTTGGCACGCAGCGCGAGTTCTTTGACAGGTGGGGGCTGAAGTTTGAGGTCCCGTCCCTTGGGCCGGTCGGGTTGCGTAACCACCGCGGCCACCTGGAAGCCGGGCGCGCTCAGCAGCGCCTGCAGGCTGGGACAGGCCAGCGGGGGCGTGCCCATGAAAACGACCCGCAATAGGGTCGAGGGCCGAGGGTCGGGGGTCGGGGGTCGAGGGTCGAAGGGCATGGCTCCGGGGCTCTCGAACTTCGGTGTATCAGGCATCCTTGTGCTGATGTCGGATTTCCTGGATCTCCTGGAAGGGGATCCGGATGTCTTCGGTGGCCGGGCCACGCTGGATCTGCAGATGAAGGTCGCTGGCAGAAATCTGGCTGATGCGGTGGCCGACGTATTCACCGCGGGCGGCTTTGATCACCAGGACCATATCGCGGTCGGGGTCACGGCGGACCACACCAAAAAAGCCCGAGAACTTGGTTTCAAAGAAGCGACGGTTGAAGGTGAACTGGCCCCGCTGGTAGATTGTTGGTTTCTGGGGAGCGGAGGCGGCGGCTGTTGGTGTATTGGAGTGCGCCAGATGCACGCTGGACGGAGGTTTGACATCCGTGGACTGCATGGGGTTGACGACTTCGTCGTCCTTGGATGCCGTCGGCGTCGTTGAGGTCTGGGGCCCGGCCGAGGGGGCGTTCCGAGTGGGCATGGTTTCAGCCTCGGCGGGCGCGGCTTCCGCCGCGCGAGTCCCGGATTTGGCCTCTTTGCCGGGCAAGGCAAGGAAGACCACCGGGCCAATGAGAGGCAACACGGCCGACACGCCGCAGACCAGCGCCAGCGGCTGATAACGAAACCGGGCTATTTCGTAGCCGGCATAGATATTGGCCAGGTAAAGCCCCAGCACAATCAGGACGCCGAGCCCGGAGGAGAACAACGCAACGGCCAACGACTGCACGGGAGGGCGCTCCAGCCGGGGCGGCAACTTGACGGTGAAGTCCTTTTGCTGCCTTTTTTCCTCAGCATTGATTTCAATGTAAGGGGTCACGAGGGGCTCAAGTTTTGGGTTCTCCGCCAATTTCTTCAGATCTTCCTGGGAGAAGTTGCCCCAGGAAACCTGTTGGTATTCGCCTTCGCCGGTTTTGATTTTGACGCCCTGGTCGTTGGCGGTGGTTGGGAGCAATTCCCCGATCGCGGTTTCGCCGCTCGAGAGCTTAAAAGTATCGGCACGGACCGCGGCTGCCAGAAGCCCGCAAAGCAACAAACCAAGGATGATACCAATTCGGCTCACGCGCCATGGCTTAGCAAATCGCCTCCCAAGAAGGAAGCAGAAATATCGGGCTGTCATCGCGGTTTTCATCTTCCCAGATCCTCGACCAGTTCTTCGACGACCCAATTTCGTCGTGCGGCCTGGAGGCGGTCGGCGGCGGCGCCGTGTTGCCAGACAGCATAACGGAGGGTTTGAAGCGGGTTTGATTGGAGTTCAGGTTGCGCCAGCAGGCCGGCAAGGTAGCCGGAGAGGGCATCGCCGCTGCCTCCTTGCGCCAGGTGGGGATTGCCGGAGGAATTGACATAGACCTCGCCGGCATTTCGTCCGACGAGGGTCTGGTGGCCTTTCAAGACCACCCAGGTATTGGCAAAGCGGCGCGATACGTCGCGCAGGGCCTTGAGGCGGCCAGCCTGGACCTGTTTGGAGGTGCTGCTCAGCAGGCGGGCGGCTTCGCCGGGATGGGGCGTGATGACCCGAACAGCGTTCCTGGGGGCTGGGTCCAGCGGCAGCCAATCCAGCGCGCTGGCATCCACGATGACCGGCATCAAGGAGTCGCGCCACAGGTGGCGCGTCAGGACCCGCAACGGCTCCGGCACGTCCGGCGCGGCCAGCCCCGGGCCGATGAGAACCGCGGTGGTGTTGGCCGGCAGCCGGGTTTCCGGCTGCCAGGGCGAAACCATCACCGCTTGCAATTGCGAAGCGATTGGCTGGTACACGGATTCAAGGGCGTGCAGCGTGATAAGGCCGGGCTGCGCCCGTTGAGCTCCGCGGGCCGTGAGCACCGCCGCGCCGTGAAAGCCGAGGCTCCCGGCGATGATGGACAGATGCCCGTAGCTGCCCTTGTGGCTCGCGGCGGCCCGCCACGGGGGGAAGCCGGTGAAATCCTCCGCCAAAGTCCATTGTAATTCGCTGCGATGCGGGCAGGCCGCCAAACCCACGTCGCGCGCCACTTCGAGTCGTCCCACAAACGGCCAGGCCGCCTCCTGCAGGAGGCCGGTTTTGGGGGCGCCTACCGTCAGCGTCACGGCCGCCCGAATGGCCGCTCCCTGCGCCTGGCCCGTGTCGGCGTTCAATCCCGAGGGCGTGTCCACCGCCAGGACGGGGATGCGGGAGCGGTTGACGCCTTCGATGAAGGCTGCCCATTCCTGGCTGAGCGGGCGGTTGAGGCCAACGCCGAAGAGACCGTCGATGATAAGCATCGGCCCCAATGAAAGCGCGGCGTCCAATCTCGACAGCGCAGCCTGGGGGTCGGTGACCTCCAGCAGTTCGATCCGGCGCTCGAGCAGGTAGTCGCGGGCAGCACGGGCATCCTCGCCATTGTGGCCTTTACCGGCCAGAATCAGGATGAAATCCTGGGGACGTGTCAGCCTCAAGGCGTGGCAGGCGACCGATTGGCCGACCAGGCGGATGACGGCAGCCTCGGTTTGGCCTCCGGCCCAGGTGGCCTTCTCCCAATCGCGCATCTGCTCAATGTTGATCACCGGACTTGGCATAAGGACAAATTACATGATTGAGGTCCAGGTGAACAGTCTCGTTCGCATGGGGTGTGTTTTTGCTTTTTGGGCACGGCGGACCGAGCGACACTGAGGACATGCGAGACAATCAAGCGGAATTGGCGGCGCGTCTCCGAGCCGGGAGAAAAATCCTGGTATTCACAGGAGCGGGAGTTTCCACGGGGAGCGGCATTCCAGATTTTCGTGGTCCGGACGGAGTATGGAAGAAGCGGCAGCCGGTGTATTATCACGATTTCATGCGGTCGGAGGCCGCCCGCATCGAGCATTGGGACTACAAGCTGGAAGGGTGGCCGGTTTTCCGGGACGCGCGGCCGAACGCTGTCCACACGGCCATCGCGCGGCTCGATCAGGCCGCCAAAGTGCTGGCCGTGGTGACGCAGAACATCGACGGCCTGCATGCGCGCGCCGGGACGCCGGCCGAACGGCTGATTGAGCTGCACGGGACCAACAGTTTCGTCGAGTGCCAGACTTGCGGGAAACGATCGGCTCCAGAGCCGCATTTCGATGCCTTTCGCCAGACGGGCCGTCCGCCGCTCTGCGAATGCGGCGGCTTTTTGAAGCCGGCCACCATCAGTTTCGGGCAGAATCTGCGCAACGAGGATCTGGAACGCGCCCAGGAAGCCGCGGTCCGGGCAGACCTGGTGGTGGCGCTGGGATCGACGTTGTCGGTTTATCCGGCGGCGAATATCCCGTTGATTGCCGCTTCGAAAGGCGCGCCCTACATCGTCATCAATCGCGGACCAACCGAGCACGACGGCTTGCCGGAGGTGACGCTCAGGATGGAAGGGGACGTGGGGGAGATCTTCCCCCCAGCGGTCCAAGAGGCCCTCAAATAAACCCGAATATCCGGATCAGGCCAGATTCCAGCCTTTGCGGTTCTCCCGCTTGATGAAGCGCTCCGCCTCAGGGGTGTTCAAGGCGCGCATGTTCGGGCCGTCCCAGCTAAGGGGTTTCCCGACGCGCAGAGCGACGCAGCCCAAGAGGATGGTTTCGGTCAAGTAGGCCGAGATATCGAAGTTGGAGTAAGGGGTTGGGCCGCCCTTGCAGGCGGCAATCCACTCCTGGTGATGGCAATAATCCAGATCGCCTTTAAAGGCGTTGCGGGGGACGGTGTGGGGAACGTCTTTGGCTGCTTCGTGAGCGTCGCCTTTTACCAGTTCCTTCTCGCCGTTGAGCATGAGAAAGAAGCTCGTGCCGTAGGCGTCGGGTGAGTAGAGCTGGCCCTTGTCGCCGACAAAGAGGCAGCCGCAACCGGGAACTTCTTCGTTAAGTTCTTTGATCGGATTGGTCAACTCCTCCGGCGGGCGGTATGGTCTGCAGGATTTGTCGCGCGGATTGCCGTCATACCAAAGCAGCTCGGTCTCGGGCAGGCCTTCGCGGGCGGGGAACAGAAAGCGAATCCTGGAACTTTTCGGGTAGGTGTCGGAGTTGAGTTCGGAATGGTCCAGCAGCTCCACCGTTTTGGGATAGCCGAGACGGGCGGCGCGGAACGGAAGGCTGACGGTGTGGCACGCCATGTCTCCCAGGGCGCCGGTGCCGAAATCAAACCAACCCCGCCAGACAAAGGGATGATAGACCGAGCCGTGAGGGCCGGAGTTGCCTGCGCCCTCTGCGGGCCACTGGCTCTTGAAAGGCCGCTCCGGGGCCGGTCCCAGCCACAGATCCCACCGGAACTCCGCAGGGACCGGATCCGCTCCCGGGGGGCGGATGACGCCTTGGGGCCAAATCGGGCGATCCGTCCAGGCGTGGATTTGACGAACGTGGCCGATGACGCCGGCCTGGATGACCTCAACGGCGCGACGGAAGCCATCGGCGGCGCCGCCCTGGTTGCCCATCTGGGTGACCACGCCGGCAGCTTTGGCCAGCTTGCGCAGGTATCGGGATTCGTAAACTGTTTGGCAAAGCGGCTTTTGACAATAGACATGCTTGCCGAGCCTCATCGAGGCAGCCGTCACGAGTCCGTGGAGATGGTCGGGGGTTGAAACCGTCACCGCATCGATGTTGTTTTCCTCCTTCTCCAGCATCTCGCGCCAGTCAACGTAGAATTTGGCTTTGGGAAAGGCCTTGAGGGAATCCGCGGCGAGGTTTCGGTCGAGGTCGCAGATCGCCACGATCTCCTCCGTGCCGCAGCACTTAATATCAGAGGCGCCCTTGCCGCCGCCCCCGACGCAAGCGAGGCGCAGCTTATCACTGCCGGCCAATTTGCGAGGCGCAGGGGCGGCCAGGCTGCCGAGCGCGCTAGCGCCGGCGGTCGCAAGCGCGGAATAATAAAGGAACTGCCTACGGGTCATGGAAGACGAGCGAGCGGACGAGTGCTTTGCCATTCGATTTACCTACGCCCCGGCGAACCGATTCACAAGCCTTTTTTTGCCGAGGCGCGGTTTTGGTCCGGCACGGCGCTGGGGAATTGCTGGAGCCGCTGCAAGGCCAGCGCGTAGGAGGGGGTGCCGGGCGCAGCGGCGGCGAGGCACTGTTGATAGACAGTGATGGTGGTATTGGTGTCGCGGTTGTGCCAGGCGATTTCTCCCAAACCGACCAAGAGGCCTGGGGTGTCGCCCGCCAGGTTCATAAGTTCCCGCGAATGAATTGTTATGGCGTCGAGGTTGCCGGCCAACAGGCTCGCCAGGGCCTGGTGCAAGGGCGATCCGTAAGGAGTCAGCGCTTGTGCCTGGGTCAGGCTCGTCACGGCCTCCTCGTACCTGGAGAGTTCGAGTTCCGCGAACCCCTTTTGGACCAGCCGCTCGGGAACATTCGGCTCGCGCAGCAACAAGGGATCGAGCACGGACACGCATTCTTCGGGCCGGTCGTTTTCGGCATAGAGCGAGGCAGCCAGGGACAGGACTTCGGTCTGATCGCGGTGATGGCGGATGAAACTCTGGAGGCAGAAGGCGGCTTCGGCGCTCCGGCCAAGGTGGTTCAAGGCCATGGTGCGGCAGAAAACCAGTTCGGCCTGCCCCTCGGGATCCTGCGGCGGAAAAGAGTCTTGGAGTGTTTGGACTTGAGCCAGGGCTCGGTCAAACTCTCCCGCATTGAGATAGCTTACCGCCAGCCACAGCCTGGGTTGCAACCAATCGGGATTCAACTCCGCGCAGCGCGCAAATTCCCGGCCGGCTTGCAGGGGATCCCCGCTCTTGATGAGCGTGCGGGCCAGATCGAATAGCATGGTGGGCTCATCAAAGCGGCCATTGTTGCCCAGAACCACGCTCCACCGGCGGTACCGCGCGAACTGGGCGCCAAAGTGTTCTTGCAGCCACTCTTCCGACAGCCCTTGCTTCTCTCCTCGCTGCCAGCGCTGATTGAATTCGAGGCTGACTGCGGCGGCCAGGTTGCCTGGATTGAGCGATAGGGCCCGGCGAAACCAAACGGCCGCCTCCGGCCACCGGTTCCGGCGCTGCAATTCGACCGCCCAGGTGTCCAGCATTTCCGCATACTGCAAGCGCACCGCGATCATGGTCGGATTCGGCTCGACATCGAATCGAAGCAGCTTCGCGACGGAGCCGGCGCCGTGAGGTCTGGTCCGGGGTTGTTCTTCCACCGGCTGAGCCAGCGCCTGCAAGTGTTCGGCCCACCTCTGCTGCCAGAGCTGTTCGTTGGCCGCCATTTGGCCTTCCGTCAGCGGCGGGGGAACCAACGGTGACATTCTGCGGTCTTCCAGGGCAGACACCCACCCTGCCGGCAAACTGGTAAAATCCTCAAACAGGAAGTCGTAGCTCGGATTGATATAGTACAAGCGTCGCCATTCCGCGATACCTGAAATCAATTGCCGCACCTGGGCCGGGTTCATGACCTCGAAGCGGTTCGTCGGAGGCGGCAGCGGCCAGATTGATTTGAATTGGCGGGCCAGGTACGTCTGGTACGAGCAAGAGGGCAGGGAGAGACTATCCAGCGGAAGCACCTCTTTCGAGCTGCCGTGCGTGGCGAGTTCGGCGCGCAGCAGCAGCAGCAGCATCGGGTCGTGGCTAAGGACAACCGATTTGCCCGCGGGAAGGTCGGCGTAAAGCTCGCGGGCCAACTCGTGCAGCGCCGGTCCGTTGGTTCGCCGGATCTGGCCCAGGTTTCGCCACAACAGGGCAAGGGGCAAAGCGCCAACCAGGAGAGCAATCGCGGCCGCCGCCAGCTTGGGTACCAAGCCTCGCCTGGGGTGAGATGCCTGGCCTGATGGCGCGATGACAACGTCGGCTGCCAAGGCCGACGGCGAACGAGGGGCGACGAAGCCGCGCCCCCTCACGGTGCGGAGGCTTGGCCGAAAGCCTGTGTGAGCCGCCATCGAGCCCATCAACAGGAAATAACCGGCGCAGTAGCCCGCCGCCAGCGCCGAGAGATAGTAATAGCTGGTCACGAAGGGCGTGCCGACGATGAGGTGTCGAGGACTGAACGTGGGATCCAGGGCGAGCCAAAGCGAGGCCAGGAAAAGGATCCCATGCGTCCCATGGACGGCCAGTTTGGTCAGGTAAAGCCCAAGCCGGCCGTCGTCGGCCAATTGGAGGGTGTGGGACTTCCAGCGGATGGAGAGCACCAGCAATGAAAGCAGGCAGGTCCCGCCCACCATGCGAAACGCCGGGTGCCGCAGCGCGGCAAGAAGGACGGTTTGCGACTTCAAGTTGATCTTCAACGCGGCCCAAAAGCTCATGTCGGCATGCGGATGCAGGGTGTGGACGGCGGGCAAGAGCAGGTAAAGACTCATCCCCGCTAAGCCCCAGCTCAGCATGCGGCGCAAGAACCGGAGCCTCAGGAATCCCGACAACCCCGTCGTTCGCAAGACCGCGGCGAGATAGACGGGCAGGAAGCCGATCAGCATCCAGTTGTCGGCCATTCCGGCGCCAAACAGGAGCGCGGAACGCGACAGCCACGCCTCGCGCTGATCGATCCGATACTCGAGCAGGCAACGGACGACCCAAGCCAGCACCAGGAGGTCGAGCATCTCGCCGGTCATGGAGGTGGCTTGTTCCCAGAAGCTCGATTGCAGCCCGCAGACGATTGCCGCCAGCACCGGCGGCATCCACGCGCCAGGAGTGTCAAGCAGTGAGGCGCGCCGACTCTTGCCGGGCGGCTCCTCCGGCGGCAGGTCGTGCGGCAGCAGAGCCACGGACCGCGCCAGCAAGACCAGCACCCAGGCGGCGCATACCGCGTTGAAAAGGTCCAGCGCCAGGGGGACCCACGCCCGCGGCAGGGCGCCAAATGGACAGAGAACCAACGCCGTGAGAGGACGGAACAACTCCGGCTGCCACATCCAGCCGGAGACTCGCGCCACAACCCCGATATTCGACATCGAAACCCAGGGATTGAGTGTTGCCAAATAAAGCAGAAGCCCTCCCGCCCCGACCACCCACGGCAGAATCGCTGTCACGAACCGCTTATCGGCGGGCCGACTATCCGAAATGACCATAAACGCAATGTCAGTTGACAGTACCTCGCGTGAATTGGCAAGACCTCTTATGCGCCCCAAACCCTCCCCTACGTGAGTTGTTTTAAACCGCGGAACACGCGGAACACGCGGAAAAACTGAACCTTTCCGCGGATTCCGCTTGTCGCGAGGATTTGGGTGCGCCCAGGACCTCGGGTAGAGCATGGGGAGCGGACTCGGAAGAATGGGGGGCAGAGGCGTACCCCTCCCTGGACCCGGGACAGTGGGACAAACCAATAATGACGGGGGGTTTGTGATGCCAGACCCGGGACATGTCCCGGGACAAAGGCGGGACAGCGGGCGGTTTTTGATCAAAGTCAAACGGGAATTAGACCATTTGTGATGTGATGACTTTGCAAGTGGTTGGGGAGCAGGGAGTAGTTAAAAGTGAAATCGAAAACGGTCCAGAAACGGTCAAGAAACAGTCTAATTCTGCGGTGACGTTGGATCGAAACGTGATGCGTGATGCGTGAAACGTGAAAACTGGGTAAAAACTTCCGGTTGGCATTTGGGATGGGACGGGCGTGACCACGCGAAATGTGCGAAAGGGCACGGGAAGACTTTGATCGCGGATAGCTGGGAATGCGTTGGCCGTCCGCCAGGCCCGCTCTTGGGTTCCAGGACACATGGTTGGCGTGGGTTCTTCATGGTGCGCGAAAATTTTCTTGGTTACCGTAGGTTACCGTAGGTGACTATTGGTGACCGTCCGGTTACCGAAATGGAGCGTGATGGCAGCCTGGCGGCGAGCTTGTAGAAGAAAAGTCAACACGGAATTGCACAGTTTCCTCGGGCATTTTGCGCAAGTGGTTGAGCGGCAACGGCCGGTGGTGAGTGTTTTCAAAATGTGAAGGGGAAAATGTAAAGAAAATGTCCAATTCTGTCGCGCCAGGAAAAGCCCAGGAGCAGGGGAAGCGATGAAACTGCTCGACAGAACCCAGTGGGTAGCCAATCCCACCCGGAAACGGTTAGCCACCAACCGG
>Ga0181517_10000584_pt1 | contig 47757 bp, 48 predicted proteins | sample PEATcosm2014_Bin_31_FD_119748 | JGI IMG/M metagenome (GOLD analysis project Ga0181517, IMG submission 119748) | Peatland microbial communities from MTU Mesocosm Facility, Houghton, MI, USA - PEATcosm2014_Bin01_30_metaG | ecosystem: Environmental > Terrestrial > Soil > Wetlands > Peat | place... | reverse complement strand
TAGACGCTCTAACCCTCTTCAGTTCGGACGAGAGCAACCGGGTATTTCATAACTCCCACTGTAGCGCGCCGGACCAAGCCGGCATTAAGGCGGCGAAGGCGTACTGGGAACAGTATAAGAGGCTAACAAGGTAATGCCGAAAGGGTATCGCAGTTACGAAGAGAGCCTGAGCGAGGCGCTGAAGGACCCCAAGGAGGCCGCGGAGTACCTAAGCGCCTGCCTTGAAGGAGGGTCGCGGGAGGTGTTCCTGCTGGCGATGCGGCAGGTCGCGGCGGCGCATGGCGTTGGGCTCGTGGCCAAGCGGAGCCGCCTGGGCCGCGAGTCGCTCTACCGCACGCTCTCAGACAAGGGAAACCCGACTCTGGAGACGCTGATGCGGTTGCTCGATGCGGCCGGACTGAAGCTGTCGGTGTCCGCCAAGAAGCGCGTACGGCGAGCGGCGTAATTTCGCCCGCCCGCCGTTTTGCTGAAAGCTATTTGCCTTCTCTACCCGCTCATCGACCCCAAGAATTCGGCGTTGGAGCGGGTTTTGGTCAGCTTATCGAGCAGCAGTTCCATGGTCTCCACCGGCGAGAGCGGGTTGAGCACCTTGCGCAGAATCCAGACGCGGTTGAGCTCGTCCTTGGGAAGTAGCAGCTCTTCCTTGCGGGTGCCGCTCTTGTTGATGTCGATGGCCGGGAAAACGCGCTTATCCACGAGCTTGCGCTCGAGGTGGATTTCCATGTTGCCGGTGCCTTTGAACTCTTCGAAGATGACGTCGTCCATGCGGCTGCCGGTATCGATGAGGGCGGTGGCGATGATAGTCAGGGAGCCGCCTTCCTCGATGTTGCGGGCGGCCCCGAAGAAGCGCTTGGGCCGCTGGAGGGCGTTCGAATCCACGCCGCCCGAGAGCACCTTTCCGGATGGCGGCACGATGGTGTTATAAGCGCGCGCCAGGCGGGTGATGGAATCGAGCAGAATGACCACGTCGCGCTTGTGCTCGATCAGGCGCTTGGCCTTCTCGATCACCATTTCGGCCACCTGCACGTGGCGCGTGGCGGGCTCGTCGAAGGTGGAGCTGATGACCTCGCCGCGCACGCTGCGCTGCATGTCGGTGACTTCCTCGGGACGCTCGTCGATCAGCAGCACGATGAGGGTGACTTCGGCGTGGTTGGTGGTGATGGAGTTGGCGATGCTTTGCAGGAGCATGGTCTTGCCGGTGCGCGGCGGCGATACGATCAGCCCGCGCTGCCCCTTGCCGATGGGGGTGAGCAGGTCCATCACCCGGCCGGAATAGTTCTCGCGCGCGGTTTCAAGCTTCAGCCGCTGGTTGGGATACAGCGGCGTGAGGTTGTCGAAGAAGATCTTGTTGCGGGCTTCCTCGGGCGGCTCGAAGTTGATGGCATCCACCTTGATGAGGGCGAAATAGCGCTCGCCTTCCTTGGGCGGGCGGATCTGGCCGGAGATGGTATCGCCGGTGCGCAGGTCGAAGCGGCGAATCTGCGACGGCGAGACATACACGTCGTCGGGGCCCGGCAGATAGTTGTACTCGGGGGCGCGCAAGAAGCCGAAGCCGTCCGGCAGGCACTCGAGCACGCCTTCGGAGAAGATCAGGCCGCTTTTTTCCGCCTGCGTCTGAAGGATCTTGAAAATCAGCTCCTGTTTGCGCAGGCCGGCCGCGCCGGCGATGCCCATATCCTTGGCCACCTGGTTGAGCTTCTGGATGCTCATGTCCTTCAGTTCCACCAGGTCGAGCGTGGGGGTGCCGTTGCGGACGCTCTGGGCGGCCTGCGCCTTGCGCCGCTGCTGCGGGCTCATGTGGGCGATGGGAACCGGCGGCTCGGCGGGCGCCGGCGCGGGCGGTTCGGCGGGCTTGGCCTCCGCCACCGGCGCGGGCGCCAGGGCAGGCTTCACCGGGGCACGGTCAGCCCGCTCGGCGTAGACTCTTTCGGCGGGCTTCTCAGCCTCGCGTAACGGGGCGTTGGGGTCGCGGACCGGCGGCCCAATGGGCGCGCCGGCCTGTTTCTCGGTGGGTTTCTCGGGTTTATCCTGTGGCGGGACGTTTTCTAACGGGGTGATGTTGTCGTTATTGCTTGCCAAATTTCCCTCACTCCCCGGCCGGTTACGGCCGAGAACGGCAACGGCTCCACGCCACCCTGGCGGATGGCGCGCAGGCCGCGCTCTTCATCGGATTGATTGACTTTGTCGATCTTTGTAGCGATTACCAGGTACTGTTTGCCGCGCTCGTCGAGCCATCGCTTCAGGTCCAGATCCTTGTCCATCCATCCACGGCGGCTGTCGAGTATCAGGCAGGAAAGCTTCAGGGTTTCCCGCTCCTCCAAATAGCTCTCGATAAGGCGATTCCAGCGCGCCACTTCACGCGCCGGCGCCCGGGCGTATCCGTACCCGGGTAAATCGACGAGGTAGAACGCCCCGTCGATTCGGTAAAAGTTGACCGTTTGCGTGCGTCCCGGCGTACCGCTGGTGAAGGCCAGCTTCTTCTTCCCAACCAAGCAATTGATCAGGCTGGACTTCCCTACGTTGCTTCTCCCTAGGAACGCGATCTCCGGCAACCCGTCGGAAGGGAATGCCTCCGGGCTGCCTGAACTGATAACGAATTCAGCCTGCAAAGAACCTGTGTCCGCTCCCTCGCGGGTCCGCCGCGCGATATACCCGCGGCAGCCGGCCCGGAACAGCCCGGACCATCCCGCAAGACCTAGTGCGCCCTATTCTCCCCAGAGGGCTGCGCGCCGACGCCCGAGGCGGCGGCTGGCATGGGCAACGCCACAATCTCGCTTTCCAGCGCGATTTTCAGAACCTGGTCCATGGAATCCACGAAGTTGAGCTTCATGGTCTTCTTGATGGCATCGGGGATATCCGGGAGATCCTTTTCATTTTCCCGCGGAATGATTGCTTCCATGATGCCATGGCGGTGGGCCGCCATCAACTTCTCCTTGAGCCCGCCGATGGGCAGCACCTTGCCGCGCAGGGTGATTTCCCCGGTCATGGCCACGTCGCAGCGCACCGGAATCCTGGTGAGCGCGCTGCAAATCGTGGTGGCCAGGGTGATGCCCGCCGAAGGGCCGTCCTTGGGGATGGCGCCTTCGGGAACGTGGATATGCACGTCCAGGTTGCGGTAGAAATCGCGCGGCAGCCCCAGCGTATGCGCCCGCGACCGGATGTAGCTCATGGCCGCCTGCGCCGATTCCTGCATCACCTCGCCCAGTTTTCCGGTGATGGTCAGCTTGCCCTTACCCTCCATGAGGGTGCATTCCGTGGTTAGAATCTGGCCGCCCACTTCGGTCCAGGCCAGGCCCACCGCAGCCCCTATTTCGTTGCGCTTGTCGGCCACCAGATCGCGGAACTTCCAGGGTCCCAGCATGTCGGGAAGCCTGGCCCCGTCGATCACCGATTTCGCCAACGGCTTTTTGTCCTTCCCGCCCTGGGCATTCACCACCTTGCGGGCCACCTTGCGGCAGATGTTGCCGATTTCGCGCTCCAGGTTCCGGACGCCGGCCTCGCGGGTGTAATACTGGATCAGCCCGTTGATGCCGTCGTCGGCGAACTCGAGTTGATCCTTCGAGACCCCCGTCTGTTCCATCTGCTTGCGCACCAGGAAGCGCTTGGCGATCTCCATTTTCTCCAACTCGGTATAGCCGGAGAGCCGGATCACCTCCATGCGATCCTGCAAGGCTGGAGGGACGGTGTGGAGAACGTTGGCCGTGGCGATGAAGAAGACCTGGCTCAGATCGTACTCCACATCGAGGTAATGGTCCACGAACATGAAGTTCTGCTCGGGGTCGAGCACTTCGAGGAGGGCGGCCGAGGGGTCGCCGCGGAAATCCATGGACATCTTATCCACTTCGTCCAGCATGAAGACCGGGTTCCGGGTGTCCGCCTTCTTCATCATCTGGATGATCTGTCCGGGCAGGGCCCCGATATAAGTGCGGCGGTGGCCGCGGACTTCCGCCTCATCGCGCACGCCGCCCAGAGACAGGCGCACGAACTTCCGGCCGGTGGCCTTGGCGATGGACATTCCGAGCGAAGTCTTGCCCACCCCCGGAGGTCCCACGAAACACAGAATCGAGCCCTTGGGGTTCTTCACCAGGCGGCGCACGGCCAGGAATTCGAGAATGCGCTCCTTGATTTTCTCCAGGCCGTAGTGGTCCGCTTCGAGCACCTTTTCGGCGAACTTGAGGTCGCGGATTTCCTTGGACTTCTTCTTCCACGGCACGGCCAGCAGCCAGTCCAGGTAGTTGCGCGAAACGGTGGACTCGGCCGACATGGGCGGCATGTTTTCCAGCCGCTTCAGCTCCGTCATGGCCTTTTCCATGGCGTCCTTGGTCATGCCCGAAGTTTCGATCTTCTTCTTGAGCTCGTCGATTTCGCTCTTCTCGCCGCGCCCCAGCTCCTTCTGGATGGCCTTGATCTTCTCGTTGAGGTAATACTCTTTCTGGGCCTTTTCCATCTGCCGCGTCACGCGGCCCTGGATGGTGCGGTCGACATTGAGCTTCTCGATTTCGATATCCAGCATCTCCGCCACGCGGGTGAGGCGGTCGATGGGGTCGAAGATCTCGAGCAACTCCTGCTTTTCCTCGATGTTGAGCTGAAGATTGGCGCCCACGCTGTCCGACAGCCTTCCGGCATCGTCCACCCGGATGGCAGCCACCATGGTCTCGTAGTTGAGGTTCTGGGTGAGTTTGACGTACTGCTCGAAGAGGCCGGTCACGCGGCTGATGAGCGCATCCAGTTGAGGGCCCGGCTCGACGCGGTAAGTGGACGTGCGAACGGTGGCGCGCAAGAACCCTTCCTCGTCGGCCACTGATACCACCTTGGCGCGCTCCACGCCTTCCACCAGCACTTTGATGTTGCCGTCCGGAAGGCGGAGACTTTGCACGATTTTGACGATGGCGCCGACGGAGTAGATTTCGTTGGGTTTAGGTTCGTCCACGGAGGCATCGTGCTGGGTGGCGAGAAAGATGGTCTTGTCGCCCGCCATGGCCTCTTCCAACGCCCGCACGCTCGATTCCCTCCCCACCACGAACGGGGTCATCATGTACGGAAAGATGACCACGTCGCGGATGGGCATCATCGGCAGGCGTCGCGTGTCGGATTTTTCCTTTTGAGTAAGCATTGTCCTCCCCAGGAGGGGGAATGCGCCACCCCTGGTCCCAGACTGCGTGGTTTGGGTAGTTCTGGGCTAACCGGCCTTTTCTAATATTGTAAGACTGATTTTCTGGCTCAGCACCATCTCTTTGGTGACCTGGAACTCCCGCACCTTCTTGTATGAGGGCAGGTAGTACATCAGATCGAGCATCAGGTCCTCGAGAATCATGCGCAAACCCCGGGCCCCTACCTTGCGCTCCATGGCCAGATCGGCGATGGCTTCCAGGGCGTCGTCGCTGAACCTCAACCGGACGTTCTCGAACTCAAACAACCTCTGGTATTGCTTAATGATGGCGTTCTTGGGCCGGGTCAGGATCTGCATCAGCGCGGAGCGGTCCAGGTCCTCGAGCACGGCGTTGACGGGCATGCGGCCGATGAATTCGGGGATGAAGCCGAACTTGATCAAATCGACGGGCTGCACCTGCGAGAGCAGATCGATATCGCGCCGGCTTCCGTGCAGAGTCCGAATGGTGACCTTTTCCTCTTCCTGGAGGAACCCCATGGATTTCTTGCCGGTGCGCTTGGCGATGACCTTCTCCAATCCCACGAAGGCGCCCCCGCAGATGAACAGGATGTTGGTGGTATCCACCGGCGTGAACTCCTGGTGCGGGTGTTTACGGCCTCCCTGCGGGGGCACGTTGGCCACCGTGCCTTCCAGGATTTTGAGCAGGGCCTGCTGCACGCCCTCCCCGGAAACGTCGCGGGTGATGGAGGGATTCTCGTCCTTGCGGCAGATCTTGTCGATTTCGTCTATGTAGATGATGCCCTGCTGGCAGCGCTGCACGTCCCCGTCGGCCGCCTGCAACAGCTTGAGAATGATATTCTCGACGTCTTCGCCCACGTAGCCGGCTTCGGTCAGGGTGGTGGCGTCGACAATGGCGAACGGCACATCGAGAATCTTGGCCAGCGTCTGCGCCATCAGCGTCTTTCCGGTGCCAGTGGGACCGATGAGCAGAATGTTGGATTTCTGCAGCTCGACGTCCGTATTGCGCAGCCGGTTCATGTGGATGCGCTTGCAGTGGTTATAGACGGCCACCGCCAGCTTCTTCTTGGTGGATTCCTGCCCGATCACGTACTGATCCAGGAACTCCTTCACTTCCAAGGGCTTGGGAATCTTGTTGGAGGATCCCGAGGGCGGCTCTACCTTGTCGTCCTCGAGGATCGAGTTGCACACGGCGATGCACTCGTCGCAGATGTAAGCGCGGGGATAGTCGCTGGGGGAGGAAATGAGTTTGCCGACTACGTCCTGGCTTTTATGACAAAACGAACACCGTAAAGCATCATCGGATCCGGCACGCTTCACGTAGTCATCTCCTCTTCTGACTGGGAATCTTGTTGATCGATCCCGAGGGTTGCCTTACCCTGTCGTCTTCCAGGATCGAGTTGCACACGGCGATGCACTCGTCGCAAATATAAGCGCGGGTATAGTCGCTGGGGGAGGAGATGAGTGCGCCGACTTCGACCTGGCTCCTATGACAAAACGAGCACCGTAAAGCATCATCGGATCCGGCACGCTTCACGCAGTTTTCTCCTGCCCCGATGCCGGGCGGGAGCCGGACCACGCTCTCGGACGGCCGGTGTGGGGAACTTCAATCCGTTTCGTCTCTATTATCACCTGAATACAAGTCCTTGGCAATGCGCGCTTGGCGACTAAAGGGGGGGAGTGGTACTGCCCCTATTCCTTCCACACGGCTGGACAGACGAAAGCGTCTGTCCCACCTTTGCCGTCACCTATACTATTCGGCGGTTTTGCGAGCATGTTCGAAGAGAAAACTCAGGGTTTTCTCCGTCTGTATATGGTTGGCGATACGGCCCAGGGTTCCGTCCTTTTCGAAGCGTATGCGCAGGGCGGCCACCGGTTCGCGCTGCTGGCGCGCCACCCGTTCCACCTCGCGGTCCACCTCGTCGCGGGTGGCGTAGATGGACTCCCGCTCGGCCACCCTGCCGAGCAGCAGCGACGCCTTCACCTCGCGCACGGCCTTATCGCGCTGGGTTTCCTTGAGCTTGTCCCAGTCGAGCTTGAGGGAGCGCGGGTCGATGCCCTGCGCCGCCATGGCCGAAAGGCTCTGTTCCACGCGGCTGCGGATCTGGCGCTCCACGAAGACCTCGGGGACCGCGAAATCGTGGGCATCCACCAGTTGGTCCACAATCTTGTTCTTGGCCGCCTCCTGCGCCTCCTGCTGGCGCTGGGCGAAGATGGCTTTGCGAACCGCCTCGCGAAGCTCGCCTAAGTCGCGGTAGTCGCCGACCTCCTGGGCGAAATCGTCGTTCCATTCGGGGAGTTCCTTGCGCCGGATACCCTTCACTGTGGCGTGGAACTTGACCGTGCGTCCGGACAACCGGGCCGAGCCATAGTCTTCCGGGTAGGCGACTTCGAATTCCCTCTCATCGCCCGGCGAGAGGCCGCGCAGGTTTTCCGTGAAGGCCGGAAGGGTCTCCGCCCCGCCGATCTCGAGAACCATCTCATCCTGGCTGACGGGTTCGCCCTCAATCCCGGAGAGGCTTTCCAGGCCCACTACCGCGAAATCGCCATCCGCGATGGCGCGCGGCTCGATGTTGATGTACTGGGCCTTCTGGGCGCGGATTTCCTCGAGGCGCTTGGCCAAGTCGTCATCGGAGACTTCGGGATCGCTATAGACTACGTCGATGCCCTTATATTCCTTCAGCTCGATTTGCGGAATCACTTCGAACTTGGCGGTAAAACGGAGCGGTTCGCCCTCGTGGAAGTGGACATCTTCGATATCGGGCGTACCCACCACATTGAGATTCTCGGCCTCGAACTGCTTTTGCAGAAACTTGGGAATCAGGCTTTCGATCACCTGCTTGCGGATGTCGCCGGCGAACTCCTTGCGGATGATCGAAACGGGCGCTCTACCGGGACGGAAACCGCGCAGCTTGGCGTGTTTCTGCGCTTCACCGAGCGCACGGGCGGTTTCGGCCTCCACTTCGCGAACAGGGATGGAGATCTCCAGCGAATGCCTGCAACCTTCGATTAAAGCCAAATGGATTTGACCTCGGGGAAAAGACGTTGTGGTGTAAGTCCCATGATAGCACGGCAGCAGCGGCCACCGGCTCACTAGCGCGCGGCTTGGGTGGGAAGCGGGCTGGCGCAGGCGGCGCACCGGCGGGCGGCGATGGGAACGTCCGTCAGGCACTCGGGGCATTTCCGGGTGGTGGGGTCCGGCGGCGCCTCGCCCCGGCTCATCCTTGCCATCAGGCGGTTGACCGGCGCCACCACGAAGAAGTAGACCGCCGCGCCGATCAGCAGGAAGGAAACCAGTGCGTTGAGGAAGTCTCCCAGCTTGAACACGCTGCCGTTCACCATGAACTTCAGAGCCGAAAAATCGGGCTTGCCGGCGATGGCGGCGATGAGCGGGTTCAAAAGGTCTTCCACCAAAGCCGTCACCACTTTGCCGAAAGCCGCGCCAATAACCACCGCCACCGCCAGATCGAGGACGTTGCCCCGGAGCAGGAACTGTTTGAAGCCCTTCAGCATAAGAGTTCTCCTTTGGGGGCCAGCCATGAAACAACCGCCTGTGTGGGGCCAAGCCTTCGGGCTTGCCGCCGGCCAGAAGGCCGGCGGCAAGCCCGAAGGCTTGGCCCCACACAAGCGGTCGGCCGATGCAGACTCTAGTCCAGGATGCGACAACTAGGCGCCGGAGCGCAAGAACTTTGTCAAACGTTCCATGGCGGGCTCCAGGATGGAGCGCTCGGCGGCGTAGCAGACGCGTACCGATCCCTCGCCGCCCTTGCCGAAGGCCACGCCCGGGGCCAGGCCCACGCGCGTTTCCACGAGCAGGCGGCGGCAGAAGCCGAAGGAATCCTGCAAGCCTTCGATGCGCGGGAACAAGTAAAACGCGCCGTCGGGGGTGGGCAGAGTCAGCCCGTTCACGCCGCCCAGCGCCTCCAGGCAGAGGTCCCGATTGGCCTTCAGCCGCGCGAGCATAAATTCCAGCTCCGGCTCGCCATCGGCGAGGGCGGTTTCGCCGGCTTTCTGGGCGAAGCTGGCGGCGGAGGAAATGACGAACTCGTTCAACACGGTGGCTTTGGCGGCCAGGTCCGCCCGGGCGATCAACCAGCCGACGCGCCAACCGGTCATGCAGTAGCTCTTGGAGAAGGAATGCACCACCATCACGGCGTCGTCGCGGGTGGCCACCCGGAGGATGGAAGGGGCCGCGTCTCCCAGGCGCGCGCCGGCGTAGTACAGCCGGTCGTAAACCTCGTCGGCCAACAGCCAGAGATCGTGCCGCCGCGCGAAATCGAGCAGCTTGCGCTGCTCCTCCGGGGTGGCCACCCAGCCGAGCGGATTGGAGGGCGAGGTGTAGATGAGCAGGCGGGTGCGCGGCGTGGTGGCGGCTTCCAAGGCCTCAAAATCCAAGCCGTAACGGAGGCCGTCCAGCGGGTGAGGGACGTGGCGCACTCTGGCGTTGGCCATCATCACGCTCGAGGAGCCGTTGGGCCAGGCGGGGGTGAGCATGATGGCCTCGTCGTCCGGGTCGAGCGCGCAGCGGATGCCCATGTTCAGAGCCTGCATGCCGGAAGCGGTGACCACGATTTCGCGGGCCGGGTCCAGCTCCACGCCGTGCAGCCGGCGATAGTTTTCGGCAATGGCCTGGCGCAGCGAGAGAAGGCCGGCGTTCTCGGTGTAAAAGGTGTAGCCCTCCTCGATGGCCCGCACGGCCGCCCGCTTGATGTAGTCCGGGGTAGGCAGGTTGGATTCGCCGAAATACAGGCGCAGCACGCCATCGAGGGACATGGCGATCTCCGCCAGCTCGCGAATGCGCGAGCGGGGAACGTTCTGAACCGAGCGGGCCACCGCGGGCATGGAATTCCTAACGTACCAGCATTCGGCGCGGGTGCGCTTATTCCCGGTATTGCTATTCTGGAAACTGGCGGCAACATGACCATTGAAGAGCTTAAGCGGAAGACAACCCCGGTTCTGGAGCGCCATGGCGTGGCGTATGCCGCTGTTTTTGGCAGTGTCGCGCGAGGCGAAGACCGCCCGCGGAGCGACGTGGATATTTTGGTCCGGCTTGGCCGCCCGATGGGGATGGTCGGTTACATGCGGCTGATCCAAAACCTCGAAGAGACCCTTCAGAGGAAAGTCGACGTGGTGACCGAGCAGAGTCTGAATGAGCGGGTGCGTCCGTATGTATTGCCCGATCTTAGAACCATCTATGAAAAGTGAGAAGCGCGACCGGGTTTATCTCGAACAGATTCTGGATTCGGCGCGGAAGCTCCGGCAATTTGTGGGCGGCGCAGTAGGGGCGCCCGTGGCAATACGCGCCTCTGAGCTTCTGATCCGCGCCCGTCGATGATGCTTCACTCCTGTTAATCCTTTTCTCTCCGAAATTCTCCGCGCCTCCGCGTCTCCGCGTCAAAGAAGCGCGCTGCGTCCAGTCTCTCCCGCCCCCGCTGATAAAATGAATCATGGCGCGCGCGGAGGGCAACGCCGCCGTCTCGGTGGAGCGATTCTTCCAGTTCGCGCTGCTGGGGCTGGTGGCCAGCGGATTCCTGGCGGTCGCCGGGTCCGGCTATCTGGACCGGCCCACCATCATCCTGGTGGCCGCCGGGCTGGCGCTCGGCGGGCTGGCGGTGGCCGGCGTCGCGCGGTTGGAGATTACCGAGCGCACGGCGGCCGCGGCGACAGCGGCCTACGCCGGGTTCTTTCTGCTGGACCTGCTGGCGCTTTCCCATAACCTGCTGGCGGCCGCCGTGCACCTGGTGTTTTTCCTGGTGGTGGCGCGGGCGCTCACCGCGCGGACCAACCGCGACTATCTCTATATGGCGGCCATCGCCTGCATGGAACTGATGGCGGCCGCGCTGCTCTCCATCGATTTCGGCTTCTTCCTGGCGCTGGCCGTGTTCCTCCTGTTCGCCGTGGCGGCGCTGACCGGCGCGGAGATCCGGCGCTCCATGGGCCGCGCCAGAGCCACGGCCCGCGGCGGTTTGCGGCGGTTCCATTTGCGGCTCGCGGCCCTCTCCGTGTCGATTGCGCTGGGGATTCTGGCGCTCGCCGCGGGGCTGTTTTTCATCCTGCCGCGCACCGCCGAGGCGGCTCTTTCGCGCCTTGCGCGGCGCGCTCGCTCGCCCGGGTTCGCGGACCAGGTGACGCTGGGGCAGATGGGCGGCATCAGGAATACCTCGCGCGCCGTGATGCACATTCGCATCTGGAGCAGCGAAGATCCCGGCCCTCTGAAGTGGCGCGGCGCGGCCCTGGGCGATTTCGACGGCCGGCGCTGGAGCAACCTCGTGCGCCAGGGCGCCTACATCCGGGTGGAGAACGGACACGCGGACCTGGGGGACATTGATCACGGGCGCGGGCGGCGCCTCAACTACCACATAGATTTCGACGCGCTCGACGGCGACGCGCTGTTCTTCGCGGGCCTCCCGGAAAAGGTCGACCTGCGCTCCGCTTACCTGGTCCGCAGCGCGGAGGGAAACTACACCCTCGGCGCCCGGCCGCCCGAGGGGTTTCACTACGACGCTTACAGTCTGCTCGACGAACCGCCGGAAACGTCTTCCGGGCGCTATCCACCGCCCGTGCTGCCCCTTAAGGAACGGGAACGCTATCTGGAGTTGCCCGGCCGCCTGGACCCACGCATCCCGGCGCTGGCGCGGGCCATGGCCGGCGCCGCCGGCTCCGACGTGCGGCGGGCCCGCGCCATCGAGGCCGCGTTGGGCCGCGACTACCGCTACTCGCTTGAGGGGCCGGAGGGTGAGACGGCCGACCCGCTGGCCGATTTCCTGTTTACGCGGCGCCAGGGTTACTGCGAGTACTTCGCCTCGGCCATGGCGGTGATGTTGCGGACCCTGGGCATCCCGGCTCGTCTGGCGACGGGCTTCCAGAGCGGCCAGTATAACCCCTTCACGGAACTGTGGGTGGTGCGCGCTTCCGACGCGCACAGTTGGGTCGAGGCCTGGCTGCCGGGACGCGGCTGGTCCACCTTCGACCCCACGCCGCCGGAAGCGGCGCCGCGCCGCGCCGGCCTGCTGGCGCGCGCGGGCCTGTACCTGGATGCCGCCCAGGTCTTCTGGGAGGAATGGGTGGTGGGCTACGACGAGGGGCGCCAGGGGACTTTGGCCGACCGTATGGAACAAGGGACCCTGCGCCTGGGCGGCCGCTGGTATGACGCTCTCGCCGCCCTGCAATCGGGTTGGAAGACCTACTCCGGGGCGGTGACGCGGAGGGCGGCCATCCGCGCCGTCATGATCGCGGCGGCGCTCGTCTGGGGGTGGCTTCTGGGGCCGCCGCTGGTGCGCTTGCTGCGCCTGCGCCGGCGCGTCGATCGGCTCCGCCGCGGGCAGGCCGGGGTGGGCGACGCCACGCTGCTCTACGAGAGAATGCTGCGCATCCTGAAACGCCGCGGATTTCAGAAACCGGCCTGGTTCACCCCCGCCGAGTTCGCCAGCTCGCTGCCGCCCGGCCCTCTCGGCGCCGCCGTGGGCGAGTTCACCATCGCGTACAACGCCATGCGATTTGGCGGGCAAACCGGCGTGGCGCCGCGGCTCTCCCTTCTTCTGGACACATTGGAGCAGCGGCCCTGAGCCGCCGGGCGCCCCACCAGCCCGCCCAGCAGGCCGGCGCAGGCCGCCAGCCGGTCGGCGTCCCAGCCGGGCTCCGCCAGGGCCTCCAACACGCTCTCCAGAACTTCCCTCCTCTCCTCCTCTAAAGAGGCCGGCCCCAAAAGGTCCGAACCCGTCCCGAAACTCGCCTCTAAGCCCTTGCCGAGCTTCAGAATCACGATGGAATTTCCGGTTGCGCGCATGTTCGCCCGGCGTGCGCGGCGGAAATCCGGCGCTCGCCGCGCCCACCTCCAAATGACTTATCGGACGCGGACCGGCGGTCTTGAATTAACCCTTTCCCGCCATACCGCCGATAAGTGATTGAGAAGTCTCTATGATTCGTCTGACCCGGCTCAACCACATGCAACTGGTGCTCAATTCCGACCTCATCGAGCATATCGATGTCACCCCGGACACGGTCATCACTCTCACCACCGGGCAGATCCTGCGCGTGCTCGAAAGCTCCCATGAGGTAGTGCGGCGGATTATCGAGTTCCGCCGCGGGATCCAGGGGCCGCAGTGTCACCCTTCGGAACTGTGCGATGCCACGGACCTGGCGCCGGCGCCAGTGGAATCGCAACAGCAGCCGGAGCAGCAGTCGGACCAGAGCTGAGACTCCATGGCGGACCAGACAGCGGGAAGAAAGCAGGCGACTCAAACCACGCCGGCCACGAAAAAGCCACCCAAGAAAGCGGGGGCGAAGCTCGACCTTTCCACGGTGGCTGGAATCGGGCTGGCGCTGGTCGGGATCATCGGCGGGCTGGTGCTCGAGAAAGGCAAGATCGGGGATGTCATGCAGAGCACCGCCGCGCTGATCGTGCTGGGCGGGACCTTCGGCGCGGTCCTGGTGACCAACCCCTTGTCCGTGGTGATACGCGCGATGCAGGGCATGACGGCCATTTTTTTCGAGCCGGCCAGCGCGGCCGCCGAGACCATCGAAATGTTGATCGAGTTCGCCACCAAGGCCCGCAAGAACGGCATCGTGAGCCTGGAAGCGGAGGGCTCGGCGATCGCCGAGCCGTTCCTCCGCAAATCGATCAACCTGGCCGTGGACGGCACCGACCTTCAGGAGTTGCGCAAGATGATGGAGACCGATATGGCCCTGGGCGAACAGTCGTTGGAAGCGGAGGCCAAGGTCTGGGAGTCGGCCGGAGGGTACGCGCCCACCATCGGAATCATCGGGGCCGTGATGGGCCTCATCCAGGTAATGAAGCACCTCGAGGACATCAAGGAAGTGGGCCATGGTATCGCGGTGGCTTTCGTGGCGACGGTGTACGGGGTAGCCTCGGCCAATATCTTCTTCATACCGGCGGCTAACAAGCTGCGCACGCGCGCCCGGCAGGCGATGCTGCATCAGGAAATGGTGCTGGAAGGAGTGATTGGGATTGTGGAAGGGCTGAACCCCACCCTGATCCGCATGAAACTGGACTCCTACAACCGGCACGGTCCGAAACCCAAGAAGGCCAAAACCGCCGCGGCGCCCGCCGGCAAACCCGGCGCGGCAAAGGCCAAACCGGGCGGAGCCGCGCCCGCGCCGGCCGCCGCCGGAGCGCGTCCATGAAACGGACCAAGGCCCCGGTGCACGAAAATCACGAGCGCTGGCTGGTTTCCTACGCCGACTTCATGACCCTGCTTTTCGCTTTCTTCGTGGTGATGTTCGCCTCCACCCAAGCCGACAAGAGCAAGGCCAAAGCGGTTTCGGAATCGGTGAAAGAAGCTCTCGAGCATGGGACTTTCAGCGCGGCCATCTCGGTGGTGCTGGGACGGGGCAGACACGAATCCTCCACCAGGCAGATCGCCAAGGGAGACCAAAAAGACGTTCCCCTGCCCCCTCCGCCGCCGCCTTCGCCTCCGGGGACGCCGCCTCACCCGGCCGACCTGGTGCAATCGCTGGCAGCCCTGCAGAAAGGCCTGGACGCCGAACTGAAAAGCGGCAAAGTGCACGTGCAACTGGAGATACGCGGGCTGGTGATCACCCTCCAGGAGGCCGCCTTCTTCGCCTCGGGGGACGATGCGCTGGCGCCCAACAACATGCCGACCCTTTCGAAGATCGCCGATGTGGTGCGGGGCGTTCCCAACCAGCTCCGGCTGGAGGGTTACACGGATTCCATCCCCATCCACAACTCGCGCTTCCGCAGCAACTGGGAATTATCGTCGGCCCGCAGCATCGCCATGCTCGAATTGCTGCAGCAGCGGTTCGATATACCGTCCTCGCGCATGACCGTGGCCGGCTACGCCGAAAACGCGCCGGCCGACGATAACGACACCCCCGAAGGCCGGGCGCACAACCGCCGCGTGGATATCGTGCTGCTATCGGCCGAGGGCCAGAAAGGCGAGCCGCAAGCCGCGCCGGCGCCCGCGCCGGCGCCGGCGCCCGGGTACGCGGCTCCGCCTAAGCGAACTACCGCGAAACTGGGGCGCTGAGGAGCCTTGGGCCGGGCATGCCCGGCCCCTACGCGGTCGGCCCTCGGCGGCCAAGGCTATACTGGAATCGCAGCCTCCCTCCCATGGAACTCCGCGACAAAGCAGGCCGGCTTCCGCTTTCGCCCGGAGTGTATCTATATAAGGACGCCGGCGGCCGCGTGATCTACGTGGGCAAAGCCAAGAGCCTGCGGCTGCGCGTGCGCAGCTACTTTTCGGAAGACAAACTCGCCGATGTGAAGACCGGAACGCTCATCTCCGAAGCGACGGACATCGATTACATCCTGGTCGACAACGAAAAAGAGGCGCTGGCGCTCGAAAACAACCTCATCAAGCAATACCAGCCGCGCTTCAACATTCTGCTGCGCGACGACAAGACCTACCCGTACGTCAAGCTGACTCACGAGAAGTATCCGCGCGTGTATGTGACCCGGCGCATCAGAAAAGACGGCGCGACTTACTTCGGCCCGTTCTTTCCGGCTAACCTGGCGCACCGCCTGACGCACTTCGTCCACCGGCATTTCCTGGTTCCTTCGTGCAAGGTGGACCTGACCCGGCATCATCCGAAGCCGTGCCTTCAGTATCACATTCACCGCTGCCTGGGACCGTGCGTCGAAGGACTGACCACCGACGAAGCCTACGCCGCCGCGGTGAAAGACGTCCGGCTGTTTCTCGACGGGCGCCACGGCGACCTGGCGCGCGGGCTGCGGGCGCGCATGGAAGCAGCGTCCGCCGCGACGCGCTTCGAAGAGGCCGCCGCAATTCGCGACCTGCTGGCCACAGTAGAGGAAATGGAGCAGCGCCAGAAAATGGCGGCCGCCCAGGGGGACGACGTGGATATCTTCGCCTGCTACGCCGAGCCGCCGCTGGTGGCGCTCAACCTCTTTCACCTGCGCAACGGCCAGATTGTGGACCGCCGCGAGATGTTCTGGGAGGATCAAATCGAATTCGACGCGCCGCTGTTTCTCTCGTCTTTGCTGAAGCAGATCTACCTGGATCAGCAGTTCATTCCCGCGGAGATTCACGTCCCCACGGATTTTGAGGATCGTGAAGCGCTGGAAGAACTGCTCTCGGAAATGCGCAACCATCGGGTGGAGATCCGCACCCCGCAGCGCGGCCAGAAGAAGGCGCTGCTCGATCTGGTGGAGACCAACGCGAAGCACAGCTTCCACGCCCGCTTCCATGTCCTGAAGCCCTCCTCCCGAGCCATTCAGGAGGCCCTGCAAGACGCCCTCAACCTGCCCGCCGCGCCTTCGCGCATCGAGTGCTTCGATATCTCGCACATACAGGGCGCCGACAAAGTGGCCAGCATGGTGGTGTGGGAGGACGGCAAGATGAAGAAGGCGGACTACCGCAAGTTCATCATCCGCACGGTTGTAGGCAACGACGATTTCGCCAGCATGAAGGAAGTGGTGACGCGCCGCTACCAGCGCTTGCAGGAGGAGAAGCGGGCCATGCCGGGGCTGGTGCTGATCGATGGCGGCCTGGGGCAATTGCATTCCGCCGCCGAGGCGCTCGAGGCGATCGGCATCAGCGATCAGTCGCTGGCTTCGATCGCCAAACGCGAGGAGATCATCTACGTGTACGGGCAGGAAGACGAGCCCATCGCGCTCGACCGCTTCTCGCCGATCCTGCACCTGATCCAATCGATACGCGACGAAGCGCACCGCTTCGCGGTCACCTTCCATCGCTCGCGGCGCAACGCGCGGCAACTTACTTCGGAGTTAGATGCCATCCCGGGCGTGGGCGCGAAGACCGTACAGAAGCTATTGAAGGAGTTCGGCAGCTCGGAGTTAGTGCGCGGGGCGGAGGAAGAGCGGTTGGCGGCGGTGGTGGGTCGCGCCGCGGCGCGGAAGGTGAAGGCGTACTATGGGCGGGAGGCGGCGCGGGAATAGCCGTATTCCAGGCCCGGCATTATGGGACCACAAGACGGCACGGCGCGGCCCCTGTTCTTGCAGGGGCTTAGTTGTGGTCCCGAAACTTACCCTGTTTGAGACGATCTACCGCTGATTATTTTTTGAAAAGCCTCTGTAGGGCCTTCTCGATCTGGCCTTCGATTGCCGCCGCGTCAACCGCGTCGGTGTGTCCAATCTTCAAGATGACTTCCTCGCGGTACTCCTGCCCGTCGTCACTCCGGCGCACGACCAATTCGAGAGGATCGGCGGGACGGTCGCCCCTCTTTACCCCTTCGGCGCGGGCTTTGATGATAGCTGTAATCAGTTCGATAACGCTCTTTGCCAAACTGAAGCCGGCTGCAGCAACCGCGGCGAATACTAACAACTCCGGGCCGCTCTCGTGTTCAACGATCTCGACATCAGTCGGTACTTGGAGTCTATCAATCAGGGCGTAGGCGTGTGGGGAATGTTCACGGTGAAAACAGCCGGAGACAACACGCACCTTAACTGAGAGCGCGGCGGCTCCTAGGTGTGTTGAGCGGCGGCGCTGAAAGCCGCGCATCCGGTCGCGAAAGGTTTGTTGCCATTGCTCATCGGGCATTTGATCTCGAATTGTACCCCTTGCGGAACGGGCGGCGCGAGCTAGGCCCGCTTCTCAAGCCGCCTTGGTCTTGACCGTCAGGCCGGGGCTTGCTCGATGGCTTCATTCGGATTTCGACATCGATTCCCGCTCGCCGGGCGAAGTGCAGCAGCTTTTCCGGCGAGAAGTTTCGCAGCCGACCGCGAGCCAGATCGGACACGCGCGGTTGCGCAATTCTCAGAAGATCCCCCGCTTGCGCCTGATTCAGTCCGCGCTCCGTAAGAATTCGGTTCACCTGAAAGGCGATTTCCGCCTTGGCTAACGCCTCTTCCGGATTCGGCACGCCGATATCGGCAAACACGCTGCCGCTTCCCTCCCCAAACTGTATCCTTCTGGGCATGTTCGTTTACTCCTCTGAAGAGACAGAGTCTTGAAGGACTGTTGGGCAGCGTACAAGCCGAACTCCGAATCGGCGATGGTCACCGCCAGTTCGCCCGGATTCCCCGGGTTCGAGCCAACAGACCGGCGGCTTCCGGCTCTCTCATGGATCCCTTCAGCGCGAGAGCCGTCTCAATCGCATTCACCCGGCCACTTTGAGCCTCAAGGTAGACTTCCAGCGCTTCGGCCACCACGTTCGAGAACCCTTTCTCGCCTCTGTTGGCGGCCAATTCGAGGATGCGCGCGCGATGTTCAGGCTTCATTTCAATGGTGGTGCGCACGCTTCCATTATCACCTGCACATGATGGATTGCGCCTACTTCAGCGACGCCGCCACCTTGTCCCTGTACTCGCCCGCCTTTTGCAGAATCTGCGCCTCATTCAGAGTGAGTATCCTGGCATCGCGGACCACCGGTTTTCCGTTCACCATTACGTCCCGGACATCGTCGGCTTTGAGGGCGTAGACCATCTGCGAGATAGGGTCGTAAAGCGGGACGGCGTTGGGACGGTCGAGGCGTACAAGGATCATGTCCGCGCGCTTGCCGGGCTCGAGCGAGCCGATCTCTTTTTCCATTCCCAGGACGCGTGCGCCGCCGATAGTCGCCATCTCGAAGGCCGTCGCGGCGGGCAGGGCTTGCGGATCGAGGGTCGTGACCTTCTGCAGTTTGGCGGCGAGATCCATCTCCTCGAAGAGGTTGAAATCGTTGTTGCTGCCGGCCGGGCCATCGGGGCCCAGTCCTACGGCGATGCCTAAGGCCAGCATCTTCACAATCGGCGCCACGCCGCTCGCCAGTTTCATGTTGCTCGATGGGCAGTGGGCCACGCCCACGTTGCGCGCCTTGATTATCGCCAAGTCTGCGTCGCTCACCCATACGCAGTGCGCGGCCACCGTGCGCCCGCTGAGCACGCCGAGCGCGTCGAGCGTCGCGGTAGGGCTCGTGTGGCGCTTGGCCTGCTCGTCGTCGTTCTCCTTCCTGGTTTCCGAAAGGTGCATGATGAGGGGCGCGTTGTACTTATTGGCCAGGGCGCGGGCGGCCTTCAGCGTTTCGTCGGAATTGGTGTAGAGCGCGTGCGGGGCCACCGCGGGAACAATGAGCGAATCGCCGTGGAAGCGCTGCAAGTACTTTTCGGTGAAGGCCAGCGCATCGGCGGGCGTCCTGGCGTCGGCCACCGGGAAACCGATGATGGTTTCGCCCAGGACGCCGCGCATGCCGGCCTCTTTGGCGGTCTCCGCCACCACGTCCTCGAAGTAGTACATGTCGGTGAAGGTGGTGGTCCCGCCCAGGAGCATTTCGAGGCAACCGAGGCGCGTGCCCCAGCGGACGAAATCGGCGGTGACGTTCTTGGCTTCGGCCGGGAAAATGAATTTGTCGAGCCAATCCTGGAGCTTGAGGTCGTCGGCGATGCCGCGGAACAGGGACATGGCGGCGTGGGTATGGGTATTGACCAGCCCCGGAGCGAGGATGGCTTCCGGCCGGTCCAGACGCTGGCGGGTCTGGAACTGCCTGTCGATTTCGGCTTTGGTTCCCACGCCCACGATGCGTTCGCCGCGGACGGCCACCGCGCCGTTCTCGATCACGGGCCGCTGGGCATTACTGGTCAGCACATAACGGGCGCTCCAGATCCAATCGGCGGGCTCCGCCGCGAGCGTGCAGACGAAGAGGAAGAAACTACAGATACGAAGCATCGAAGGGCCTTGGGAAAAGCTCTTTAAGCCGCCAGGTTTCGATTTTGCCGCGCGGGTTCGCCAGCACGATTTCGATATCGCCGCAGAACTCCCAAAGGATCTGGCGGCAGGCGCCGCAGGGCGGGGTGAGAAGCTCGGTATCCGCCGCCACGGCTATGCGTTTGAACTGGCGCGCGCTTTCGGAGATGGCCTTGAACACCGCTACCCGCTCGGCGCACACGGTAAGCCCATAAGTGGCGTTTTCCACATTGCAGCCGGTGTGGATGCCGCCATCGGCGTCTTCCAGCGCGGCCCCGACTTTGAATTTGGAAAACGGCGCGAAGGCGTTTTCGCGCACGGCCAGAGCGGCGGCGATGAGAGCGTCAATCACCCGGCCGCGGCCTCCGCCAGCTTGGGCAGCAGGGCTTTGAGAAACCGCGCCAAGGTATCGCGCACCAGGTCGCCGGTTTCGAGCACTTCCTCGTGGCTGATCTTTTGAGGCAGGATGCCCGCCGCCATATTGGCGACGCAGGAAATGGCCAGCACCCGCACGCCCATGTGGTTGGCCGCGATCACTTCCGGCACGGTGGACATGCCCACCACGTCGGCGCCGATGGCGCGCAGATAGCGGATCTCGGCGGGGGTTTCGTAGCACGGCCCCAGCATGGCCGCGTAGACGCCCTCGGGGAGGGGGATGCAGAGGTCGGCGGCTACCAGCTTGGCCACTTCGCGAAACCGCTGGCAGTAAGCGTCGGACATATCCGGAAAACGCGGGCCCAGAGCATCGTCGTTCGGTCCCACCAGGGGATTCGAGCCTTGCAGGTTGATGTGGTCGGAGATCAGCACCAGGCCGCCGCGCTCGAGGGCGAGGTTGATGCCGCCGGCCGCGTTGGTGAAGACCATGGTGGCCACGCCCAGGCGCCGCAGCACGCGCACGCCATAGGTGGCCTGCGCCGGCGAATAGCCTTCGTAGAGATGGGCGCGGCCGGCCATAACGGCCAATTCGAGCGCACCGAGCTTGCCCAGAATCAGTTTACCGGCGTGCCCCACGGCGGTGGTGGGGGGCCAGCCCGGGATCTCCGCGTAGGGGATCTCCACGCGTTCCGTCAGTTCCTCCGCGAAGGCGCCCAGGCCGCTGCCGAGCACCACCCCGATGGATGGCCGCAGTTCCGTGCGGCTTTCGACAAACGTTCGAGCTTCTTCGATCACAGCAGCATCCCCGCAATGCACGCCGACATGAAATTCGCCATGCTTCCGGCCGCCACCGCCCGCAGCCCGAGCCGCGCCAGGTCGGACTTCCGGCTCGGCGCCAGCGCGCCGATGCCGCCGATCTGGATGGCGATGGAGCTGAAGTTGGCGAACCCGCACAGCGCATAAGTGGCGATGGTGAAGGACCGCGGGTCGAGCGATCCCTTGGTTTGCCCCAGTTGCAGGAACGCCACGAACTCATTGGTCACCAGGCGCGTTCCCAGGAGGTTGCCGATGGCCGGGGCGTCTTTCCAGGAAACGCCCATGAGCCAGGCCAGCGGCGAAAACACGATGCCGAAGATATGTTCGAGCGACGATGGAAGCCACCCCATCCACGGAAGCCCGTGCGCCCAGGCGAGAATGCCGTTGAACATGGCGATCAGGGCGAGGAAGGCGATCAACATGCCGCCCACGTTGAGCGCCAGGTGCAGGCCGTCGCCGGCGCCCTGGGCCGCGGCGTCGATCACGTTGACCGCGGTCTTCTCCACCTTGATATCCACCCGGCCGGCGGTGACCGGCTTCTCCGTTTCGGGGATGAAGATCTTGGCCAGCATGATGGTGGCCGGGGCGGTCATGATCACGGCGGTGAGCAGGTGGGTGATGGAAACTCCGGCCACTTTCACGTAAGCCGCCATGACCGATCCGGAGACGTGCGCCATGCCGCTGGTCATCACCACGAAGAGCTCGGACTCGGTCAGTCCCGCCAGGAACGGCTTGATCGTGAGGGGCGCTTCGGTCTGGCCCATGAAGATGCTGGCCGCGACGTTGAGCGATTCGGCGCCGCTCACTCCCATCACCTTTTGCATTCCGATGGCCATGACGCGCACGATCCACTGCATCACGCCGAGGTAGTACAGAATGGCGAAGAACGAGGCGATGAAGATGATGATCGGCAACACCTGAAACGCGAAGATGACCCCGAAAGGCCCGCTCTTGGTTCCCAACTGCTGGCCGAAGAGGAAGCTGGTGCCGGCTTCGGAGTACCCCAGCATGGCGTTGACGCCCACGCCGATGGCCTGAAACACTTTTCCGAAATCGGTCTTGAGGACCAGGATGGCGAAGGCGAACTGAAGGCCGAGGCCCCAGGCGATCAGCTTCAGCTTGATGGCGCGCTTATGGGAGGAGCACAGCCAGGCGACCCCCATGATGACGAGGAGGCCCGCGAAGCCCGTGAAGCGGCCCATCTTGGGTTCAGCCCACTACTTCCAGGATCAGCTCGCGCTCCTCGGGTTTCTGCGCGGAGATGCGGAACGCGTCCTCCACCATCCCGGCGGCTTCTTCCACGCGATCCTCCTTGGTGTAGTAAAGCCGGCACAACACCGATCCGGCTTCCACCTTTTCGCCTACCTTAACCTCAAGAATGATGCCCACGGCGGGATCGATGGCGTCCTCTTTGCGGTCGCGGCCGGCGCCGATCATATTGGAAGCCGCGCCGATATCGCGGGCGTCGATGATGCTCACGTATCCGCCGCGCGGCGAAGCGATCTCGCGCATGCCGGTGGCGTTGGGCAGCAGCTCGAAGCGGTCGAGCGCCTGGGGGTTGCCGCCCTGAGCGGCCACCACCTGCTTGAGCTTCTTGTAGCCCGAGAGGTCCACCAGATGCTGCTCCGCGATGCGCCGCGCTTCATCGAGAGTGGCGGCCTTCTTGCCCAAGAAGATCATGCGGGCGGCCAGCTCGATGCAAAGCTTGGTCAGATCGGTGGGCCCGGCGTTTTGCAGCGTCTGGGAAGCTTCCATGACTTCCAGGGCGTTGCCCACCGCGTAGCCCAGCGGCTGGCTCATGTCGGTAATCAGCGCCTGCGCCTTCTTATCCATGCGGCGGGCGATGCCCACCATGGTCTGCGCCAGGCGGCGCGCATCCACCTGCTTCTTCATGAACGCGCCGTTGCCCACCTTGATATCGAGCACCAGGGCGTCCACGCCCTCGGCGAGCTTCTTCGACATGATGGAGGACGAGATGAGCGGGATGGATTCCACGGTCGCGGTGACGTCGCGCAGGGCGTAGAGCTTGCGGTCCGCGGGAGCGAGCTGGTCGGTCTGGCCGATGAAGCAAAGCCCCAGCTCGGCGAGTTGTTTCTGAAACTCTTCGGCCGTAAGGTCGGTGCGGAAGCCGGGAATGGACTCGAGCTTGTCGAGGGTCCCGCCGGTGTGACCGAGCGCGCGCCCCGACATCATCGGCACCACCACTCCCGCGGCGGCCGCCAGAGGGGCCACGATGAGGCTGGTCTTATCGCCCACGCCGCCGGTGGAATGTTTGTCCACCTTCACCCCGGGGATCTGGGACAGATCGACTGTGACCCCGGAACGAAGCATGCATTCGGTGAGCCGGGTGACTTCGCGGTCCGACATCCCGGAGAAGTAAACGGCCATAAGAAAGGCCGACATCTGGTAGTCGGGAATATCGCCGTTGGTATAACCTTCGACCAGAAATTCAATCTCTTCGGGAGAGAGCTCAGCCCCGTCCCGCTTCCGCTGGATCAAGTCAACTGTTCGCATTATCAGACACTTAGGCTACCATTCCAAAGGGTTGAAAGTAAAGGCTGAAAATTCTCCTTGAGAGCGCCTTTTGACGCAGAGGCGCGGAGGCGCGGAGAATTTGGAGGTTGGAGAGGTTGCCGCCTTCTCTCGAATTCTCGGCGTCTCCGCGTCTCTGCGTCAAAACCGTCTTCAAAATGGCGGCTCCACTCGCCTGCTGTATTCTGGAAACACATGCCCCTTCTCACTGCGTCCGTACTGACCCGCTTTGCGGAAAGCATCCTGATCGCCGCCGGAGCGCCGCCGCACAAGGCCGCCATCGTGGCCGAATCCCTGGTGGGCTCCAACCTGCGCGGCGTGGACTCCCACGGCATCCAGCTTCTGCCGTTCTACGCGACCCGCCTGGTGGAGGGCTTAATGGACCCCCTGGCGGATGGCCGGGTGATTTCCGAAGCGGGCGCGTGTCTGTTGTTCGACGGCCAGAACGCCATCGGGCAATGGGTGGCCGAAACCTGCTGCGGACACGCGGTACGAATGGCGCGGGAGCATGGCTTGGGGTTGGTGGTGGCGCGGGAATCGAACCATTTCGGCGCGGCCGCCTGGTGGTCCGGCAAGATGCGCCTAGCGGGGCAGATCGGGATCGTGATGTGCAACGCTTCCGCCATCGTTCCCCCTTGGCAGGGCCGGGAAGGGCGCATCGGCACCAACCCCATAAGCATGGCCGTGCCGGGGCCGTGGCTGCTCGACATGGCTACCACCACGGTGGCCGCCGGCAAGATTTTCAAAGCCTACTTCAACGGAGAGCCGAACATCCCGGCAGGCTGGGCGTTCGGCCCGGATGGATCTCCCACAACCGACACCGTGGAGGCCTACAAGGGCACGCTCATGCCCCTGGGCGGATATAAAGGCAGCGGCCTGGGGATGATGGTGGAGATTCTGTGCGGCGTTTTGGGGGGCGCGGCCATGTCCACCGAGGTGGGCGGCATCCGCACGGTGGGCCGGCCCATGCGCACCGGACAAATATACCTGGCGATTGACGTGGCGCGGTTCCTGCCGATCGAGACCTTCACCGCCCGCATGGAAGAGTTGGTGCGCACCATCAAGGCTACGCCCACCGGCCCCGGCTACGACGAAGTGCTGGTGGCAGGCGACCCGGAATGGAGAACCGAAACCGAGCGGCGGCGGAATGGCATCCCCATTAACGACGGCAACTGGCGCGACATGCTGAAGGCGGCGGAACGGGTGGGGGTAGCCCCGCCGGCGGCTTAGAGACCGTTTCTCGTGACGCAGGCTCAGTTTTGCGCCTGGCCCAGCGCCAGGCGTCGAGACGAGTCTCGACGCGGCAGCCTGAGAGGCTGCGCCACAGTATCCGGCGCGCCAGTTACTGCTCCACCCAGGGCAAATACGCCGCGCCGTAGAGGCCGGCTTCGTTGCCGAGGGTGGCCCGCGCGATGCGGGTTTCCGTTTTGGTGGCGCGGTAGGTGGCCGAGCGCTGTTCCAGTACGCGCAGCATGGCCGGTTCGAAGAGATCCCAGGCGGGCAGCATGCCGCCGCTCAGCAAGTAAAGCGGAAAATTGAATGTGTTCACCAGCGTCGCCAGCGCCGCGCCCAGGGCTTCGCCCATCACCCGCCAGACAGTGCGCGCCTTTTCGCCCGCTTCGCCCGGTTGCGCGGCCAGTTCGGCCACCTCCTTGGCGGAGAGGTTTTCGCCCAGGTGCAGCATCTTGGCCATGGCCGAAACCGCCGTCGCCGACGCGGCCTTCTCCAGGCAGCCCTGGTTGCCGCAGCCGCACGGGTTGCCATTTGGAACCACGGTTATGTGCCCCAGCTCTCCGGCCATTCCCACGAACCCGCGCAACACCCGCCCGCCGGAGATAATGCCGCCGCCGATGCCGGTGCCCAGGGTGAGCAGCACCAGGTCGTCCACGTCCCGCCCCGCGCCCATCCATTTCTCGCCCAGGGCCGCCGCGTTGGCGTCGTTTTCGAGAATCATGGGAGCCCCCAGCCGGCGCCGGATCTCGTCGCGAATCGGGAAGTTCTCGAGATACGGCAGGTTGGGCGAATAGGCCAGCACACCTTCCTTCATGCGGATGAAACCGGGCACGCCCACGCCGATGCCCGCCAGTCCCTCCGCCCCGTGGCGCTCCTGCACCTTCTGAATGGCGGCCACAATGTCGCCCAGAACAGCTTCGCGGCCTTCCGTGAAGTTGGTCGCGCCGGAAATCTTATCGAGCACCTTGCCCGTGCGGTCGATTGCGGCGGCGCGCAGGTTCGTCCCGCCAAGATCCAATCCGATGGAGTATCGAGACATGAAGCGGCATGATAGCACGCGGGCAGAACGGCCGCGGCGTCTTCGGAACCGGCCCTGATCCGTAAGCCGCAACCAGGAACCAAGCTCACCGCGGAGACGCGGAGACGGGGAGTCGAACGCGGAGGAATGAAAGAGGGTCGCGGTGAACGGCCGCGCGGAGATCTCCGAGTTCCGGAACTCTCTGCGTGTATCCGCGGCTCCGCGGCGAATGGAGATTACGGAGGGGAGGCCGCCGGACGTTACCATATTCGGGTGAACGCATCCGCGGCCGTTCCGGAGACCTCCCCGCGACTGGCCCGCTGGCCGAAAATCGCTTCCGCCCTTCTGCTTTCCGCCTACTTCCTGTGCTTCGCCTGGGACGGCCTCGGCGCGCGCTGGGCGGAGGACGACATGATGAACCTCTACGGCGCCTGGAAGCCCGGCGGGTGGCAGTTGCTGCTGGCCCAGTTCCGGCCGTGGCACGGCGACTACCGGCCCCTGGGCGGCGCCTTCTATGCGGTGCTCTTCGGCCTGTTCGGGCTGAACCCGCTGCCGTATCGCGTGGTCATCCTGCTCCTGCTGGGGTTCAATCTCTGGCTGATATACAGGTTCGCCAGGCTGTTGGGCTGCGACGAGCGTCGCTCGGCTGTGGCGGTCATCCTGGCGGCCTATCACGCCGGGCTGGGGAGCTTGAACTACAACACGGACGCGATCTACGACATTCTCTGCTTCACGTTTTATCTGGGCGCTTTTGTGTACTACGTTTCGATTCGCCGGCGCGGCCGCTTGCTCGGCGGCTGGGAGAACACAGCCTTCTTCGGCCTGTTCCTGTGCGCGCTCAACGCCAAGGAAATGGCCCTGACCCTGCCCCTGGTTTTGCTGGCGTACGAGGCCTTCTATCACCGGCCGGTAGAGTGGAACTGGAGCGGAGCGCGGGCGTGGTTGTTTGGGCCCGGCCGCCTGGCCCAGTGCGCGGTTCCGCTGGACCTCCTGTACCTTTACGGAAAGAAGTTCGGGCCGAACGCGCTAATGAGCATGCAGGCCTACCAACCAGTGTTTTCGCTCGACCGTTTCCTGAAGTTTCAGACCGGTTGCATCAAAGATATGCTGCTTCGCCCGGCTCCGGTCGGAACCCTGGGACTCCTCTTCACCTGGACCCTGTTGACCTGGCTGGCATGGCGAATCGACCGGCCGGTTCTGCGCTTTTGCTGGGCATTCCTGATCGTCACCCCGGTGCCCATCGAGTTTCTGGAGGGGCGCTACCAGGCGTGCCTGTACATCCCCTTCGCCGCCCTGGCAGTGTTCGCGGCCACCGTGCTGGTGGACGTGGCGGATGCGGCCGCCCGATCCCTGACCGGTCTGCCGGTTCTGCGCCGCTTGGGGCGCGACATTCTCCTGGCGGCGCTGCTGATCGCGGCGCTCGTTCCGTATGTGCGCGCCAACTGGAGAATCCGGAATGGGCTCTTGCACCACGCCCTGGTCACGCAAGGCCCGCTCACTTGGAAAGTCATCCAGCAGTTCCGCGCCGTCAAGCCCAAGGTCCCGCCGGGTTCGAGCGTGGTGATCCTGAACGACCCGTTACAGAGCTACGACGAGTTGTACATCGCCAGCCTCTGCCTGGGCGACCGGAGCGTCACGGTTCACGTGCAAAGCGTGGACCATCTCCCGCCGGAAGAAATTGCCAAGGCGCCCCACGTGCTCATTTACCAGAATGGGGAATTGGTGCAGATCCGGTAGGCCTGAATTCCGAAGTTGGGGCGCATTGTATCAGGGCACGGCTTGAGCCGTGCCGCAGACAGGCACACACGGAGGGCTTTAGCCCCTGTCTTTTCAGGAGGATGAGGAGGATTTGCGCCAGGGTTGCCAAACCAGGGGCTAAAGCCCAGAAGATGTTGCCCTGATCGGCACGGCTCAAGCCGTGCCCTGATACAAAACCTTTTATTTCAAAGGATTATCCTGTGGAAATTAGATCCATCCGAAGCTAACTTCGTAATTCAGGGTAGGTGGGGCAGGCCTCCTGGCCTGCCTCCGTCTGACAGGCCGGGAGGCAGGCTGCGAGGACTGCCCCACTGGTTACCGCATCCGCCGGATTACGGCCTGGGTGAACTGGCTGGTGGAAGCCGAGCCGCCCAGGTCTCCGGTGAGACATTCGCCTCCGGCGTAGACCTCTTCGATGGCCCGCTGCAAGCGCGCGCCGGCTTCCCTCTGGCCGATGTGCGCCAGCATGAGAGCCGCCGATTGCATGAGGGCCGTTGGATTCGCCAGCCCCTTGCCGGCGATATCCGGCGCCGTGCCGTGCACCGCTTCGAAGATGGCGTGGTGGGCTCCGATGTTGGCCCCCGGCACGATTCCCAGGCCGCCAACCAACCCCGCCGCAAGGTCCGAAATGATGTCGCCATACAGGTTGGGCAGCACCAGCAGGTCGAAGGTCTCCGGCCGCATCACAAGCTGCATGCAGGCGTTGTCCACAATCAACTCGTTATAGGCGGTCTCGGGAAACCGCGCGGCCGTCTCACGGCAGCATTGCAGGAACAGGCCATCGCTCAACTTCATGATGTTGGCCTTGTGGATGGCCGTGACCTTGCGCCGGCCTTCTCTGCGCGCGTATTCGAAGGTGGCCCGCGCAATCTTCAAGGAGGCGGTCCGGGTGATGATCTTGAGGCTCTCCACCACCCCCGGAACCACTTCGTGTTCCAGGCCGGCGTAAAGATCTTCCGTGTTCTCGCGGAAAATGGCCATGTCCAGCGGCACATCCTGATAGCGGGCCTTCAGGCCGGGGAGCATTTTCACCGGCCGAAAATTGACATAGAGCCCCAGTTTCTTGCGCAGAGCCACGTTGATGCTCCGGTGGCCTCCGCCGATGGGCGTAGCCGTGGGGCCTTTCAAGCCCACCCGCGTGACTTCGAGCGATCCGTACACATCGTCGGGAATCAATTGGCCTTGCTCGGCCAGCGCGCGGGCGCCAGCTTCCACGCGCTCCCACTCCACCTGCGCGCCCGCGGCTTCCACCGCCAGAACGGCGGCATCCGCCACTTCCGGCCCAATGCCGTCTCCGGGAATCAGGGTAATCAGGCGCGCCATGACAGCTATTATGCGGCATTTGCGCGGATCGCGCGTCACGCCGGATGGCGGCCTCCAGCCAAGGAGTCAGGGAACGGAAAGGCGCCGGTGGAATCAGCCTGGGAACCGCGAGGCGGGCATTCAAAAGAGACATTCCCCAAAGAAGGCGAGCCCCGGCGGCTGCAACACAAACTGATTCGCGGTATGCTGTTGGCGGTCGCAATGCCAAAAAGGAAGTGCTGGCCAATATACGATCCATAGCAGCCAGGAACCCAAAACGGAAGTACTCGCGGAAAGGAAGCCGATCATGCAGCGAAGAACGTTTCTGCACACACTATTGGCGGGCGCCGGAGGCGTCGCTCTGGGCGGGAGGCTGGCCCACGCGGCCCTGCCAAAGATGAAGATTACCCGTGTCCGCTACTATACCCCCGGCACGCAAGCGCGTGGCGGAGCTCCGAATCTCACGTCAGGCGCAAATGTCATCTGTATCGACACCGATGCGGGTATCACGGGAATCGGCGAGGGCGGGACGAAGGACACCATCGAACACTGCGCCTCCGCGCTCATCGGTCAAGACCCGAGCAGCATCGACACTCTCTGGCAAAACATGTTTCGCGGGAACTTCTACCCGGCCGGCCTGGAGAAGCTGCATGCGCTTGGCGGTCTGGATATCGCCTTGTGGGACATCAAGGGGAAGGCGCTGGGCGCGCCGGTCTACGCGCTCTTGGGGGGTCCCACACGCACCTTGTGCGAGTGCTACGGCGGCGGCGGCCAGGCAAAGACCATCGGTGAAGCGGCCAAGGCATCCATGGAAGCCGGCTTCAAGCTCTTCCGGACCGAGGTAATCGGCCCGGGGCTCTCCGACACGGGAACGAGCTCCCGCGGGGCCCAGAACTGGAACCCGCGCCAGGCGGTGCTGGCCACCTTCAAGCGTTGCCAGGAGATTCGTGAGGCCGTGGGCGAGGCCGGCGACTTTATTTGCGATTTCCACGGCAAGCTGGACATGCCCGACGCCATTACGCTCGCCAATATGCTCGAACCTTTGCGGCCCTATTGGGTCGAGGATCCGGTTCGGAACGAGGCCCTTCCCCTGTATCGAACGCTACGGCCTATGGTCAAAGTGCCATTGGCGACAGGTAACGCGGGCAAGCTCGAGCTCAGAGAATTGATCGAGGATCAGTTGATCGACTATGCGCGCGTGAGGCTCCCCAACTGCGGCGGCATTACGGACTACCTGAAGATTGCCAGCATGTGCGAGGCGCACTTTACGGGATTGAGCCCGGAAGGCACCGGGCCGATTGGCACCGCCGCGGAAACGCATGTCGCCGCCGCTACCAATGTGCCATTCCTGTTGCAGGTTGGCGGCGCGGGCACGCGGCCTTACCTGCCTCAATGCTATGACTTCAAGCAAGGCAAGGTCTATATAAACGAGCGGCCCGGTCTGGGCGTCGAATTCGATCCCAAAGAGGCGACTCTGATCACGGAAGTGACGCAACGCGGGAATCTCGGAGGCATGTCCCGTCCAGACGGCTCCTATACGAATTGGTAGGCGCCGCGGGAAGGAACACGAGCATGGCGCGCGTGGATGCGCCATTATGAAGTTGGGGGTGGGCGTGATCCCGGATTGGGCCACGGAACGGCGCGGGATGGTGGACGCGCAACTGCGCCGCCGGGGCATCCGCGATGAGCGCGTGCTCGGCGCCATGCTCGAAATTCCGCGCGAGCGTTTCGTGCCGCCGGAAGCGCGCGTGCAGGCCTACCAGGATGGGCCCATCCCCATCGGCTACGGGCAGACCATTTCGCAGCCCTACATGACAGCCCTCATGGCGGAGTCGCTCGAATTGCAGGGCTTCGAGACGGTTCTCGAAGTGGGCGCCGGATCCGGCTACGCCGCGGCCGTGCTGGGCCTGCTGGCGGCGCGCGTGTTCGCCATCGAGATAGTTCCCAAGCTGGCCGTGATGGCCCGCGAGAATCTGCGCGCAGCGGGGTACGGCGGCAATGTGACGATGATCCACGGCGACGGCTCGCTCGGATACCCCGAATTCGCGCCCTACGACGCAATTTCCGTGGCGGCCGGCGCTCTCGAGATCCCCGCCGCCCTGCTCGACCAACTGAACGATCCCGGCAAGCTGGTGATCCCCGTGGGCGCATGGGACGACCAGGAGCTGTACGTGGTGACGAAGCGCGATGGGCGAATCGATTCGCGCGTGGCGACCCTGTGCCGCTTCGTTCCGCTGGTGGGCGGGGGACGGCGCTAACTAATATGCGCCTGCGCACCGCCGGAGACCGCCTCAAGGTGGAGCACAGCATCATCGATGGCGTGCGCGGCATTCTCGAGGAATTGCTCCACGCGAACCCCGCCATCCGCTCCGTCATCCCCGGCGTGATCCGGCCCGTGCGCAACGCCAGGGGCAAGGTAAAGGTGCGCGTCACGGTGCCAACGCAAAACGGTTGGAAAGCGATAGCGCTGAGCGCCGGCGCGCGCCAGGAGCTGTTCATCAGCACGGACCTGGGTAAGGAAGAGTTGGAAGCCGCGCTTCAAAAAGCGGGCGCGGAACGGTAGCGCCGACGGTCTTGCCGTCGGCGTTCCACCCCCCACAACCGCCAATCGGGGCCGGCCATGCCGGTGCATTCCGTCCGAGTGGCCGACCGTACGGTCGATGGGGGACGGACACTGCCCACAACGCCGGTTCGGGCGAGTTCCAGGTGGCGCTTCAATGAGACGGCGACTACGCGTCAAGTTAGATTTCGAATCGGCGGAAGAGCCACATTCTGAGACGGGTTTCTGAGAAGCCATCTGCGTTGTCAGCAGTGGCATGGCGCGCGCACTTATGTCGGTGTGCTGAGCCTGAATTGTGAGACGTGCGAAGCCGTAGTTTCTCGGGCCGCTGCAATCTTGCCGTCGCTGAGATACATTCTTGGAGGGGGAGCCGCCAAAGGGGCCACTTTCGCCATCTCTCAAACGGATACCTCAATGGCAAACTGGATGAGCGGAGTCTGCGAAGCAAACAGCATCAACATCCACTATTTGAGAACGGGCGGGTGTAAGCCCCCGCTGGTTCTACTACATGGATTGACGGGGAGCGGAGCCTGCTGGATTCCTTTGGCGCGCGCTCTCGAAGGTGAATACGACGTAGTGATGCCAGACGCCAGAGGCCACGGGAATTCGAGCACGGCGCTCAATGGGTATCGGTATGAGAATCACGCAACCGATGTCGTTGGACTCATCCAAGGCCTCGGGCTGGCCGCTCCGGTTCTGCTGGGCCACTCGATGGGAGGCATGACTGCGGCCGTGGTAGCGAGTCAGCTGGCCACGGCCATTCGCGGGGTCATCCTAGCGGACCCGACTTTCTTGAGCCCCCAGCGTCAGCGCGAAGTTTACGAGAGCGATATCGTCGAGCAACACCTTCGGCTCCTCAGTTTTATTAAGGGCGAAGTGCTGGCTGAGGCACGGTTGCGACACCCGCGGCGTTCGTCAGAGTTCATCGAACTCTTAGCCGAGGCGAGGCTGCAAACCCGAATAGGTGCGTTTGACGTTCTTACGCCGCCAAACCCTGAATATCGCGAGTTGGTGAGCGCCATTTGCGTCCCAATCCTGCTAGTCATTGGGGACAACGGCGCCGTTGTTTCCCTTGAAACGGCACGAGAACTGCAGGATCGTAACCCACGTCTTCGGGTCGAGCAGATACGCGACGTGGGCCACGGGCTTCCGTACGACCAGCCTGATCGCTTTGAAGCGGTAGTCAGGTCCTTCCTACGGTCGGAGGCCGCAGCGCACGGCCAGTTGCTCACTCAGCGCCTGAAACGAGACATTCAGGGCTGATGGCGGCAACTCGCCGTGTTTGATCCGATCGGCGATCACCTCGACGGCCAGTCTTTCGGTGTTGCTGATGGCGTCCTCGCGCGTCTCCCCGTATGCCATGACGCCGGGCAGTTCCAGCGCCTCGGCAATCCAGCGGCCGTCATCTTCCCTGTCGAGCTCGATGGAAACGCGCACCTCTTCATTGTACGTAAGGCCGCTTCCTCCTCATCGCAGCCAGCCGAGCAGGCCATGCGCGCCACGTGGCACACTGGCGTTGGGGAACTTTATGTCCATCTTCATCGTGCAACTCGGCGCGCCTCGAAAGCCCGGCGAAGGTTTGCGGCTCGGAACCGTGCGGCGGCCTCCGCGCGGCGTTCCGAAGTCCGACTTCGCCCGGCTCGACTACTACGACGTCTGGTTCCCGAACCTGTCGCCCAGCGCCGAACTGGTGCGGAAAGCGCTGGGAGCCGCGGACGAGCGGGCGTGGGCCGCATTCAGCCGGAATTTCCGGCGGGAGATGAGCGCGCTGGATCGCAGCCGCGAACTGGACTTGCTGGCGGCTCTGTCGCATCACGCCAATCTCTCGTTGGGCTGCTATTGCCAGGACGAGAGCCGCTGCCACCGGTCGCTGCTGCGGGAACTTCTGGCCCAGCGCGGCGCGGACGTAGTCTGAGGGCCGCTCGAAGTGGATTTTGAGGATTACCATTAAGGCGGAAGAAATGAAGAGAAGAAACGGATTGCCGCCTGTGCATCCGGGCGAGATCATCAGGGAAGACATCCTCCCAGAGGTGAGTCTGTCGGTTACAGCCACTGCGAAAGCGCTGGGCGTGTCGCGCCAGATGGTTCACGATATTCTGGCCGGGCGGAAGCCTCTTTCCGCTGTCATGTGCCTGAAGGTTTCCCGCCTGTTTGGCGGCACGCCGGAATTCTGGATGCGCCTGCAAGCCGAGTACGATCTAAAAAGGGCCGCGCAGAACAAGAAGGTCATGGAGCGCGTCGCGCGGATCGTGCCGCTGAAGCCGATCGAAGAAGTCCACGCCCAGCCTTCGCGAAGCTCGGCCTGACAACCGCGGCCCGGGCCGCTACCCCTCTCCCAGATGCAGCGCCACAATCCCTCCGGTCAGGTATTCGAAGCTCACGTTTTCGAACCCCGCCCGGCGCATATCGTCCGCCAGTTCCGGCGCCTTTGGGAACTTGCCCACCGATTCCGGCAGATACCGATAGGCGTCGCGCGAGCCGGAAAGCGCCCCGCCGATCCACGGCAGAATGCGCCGCGAATAGAAATGGTAGAGAGCCGCGAACAACCGGTTGGGAGGCCGCGAAAACTCGAGGATGGCCGCCATCCCGCCGGGGCGTAGCACGCGGCGCATCTCCACCAGCCCGGCTTGGTAGTTGGCCAGGTTGCGGAAACCGAAACCCACGGTGATCAAATCGAGCGAAGCGTCGCGTAGCGGCAGGCTCAGCGCGTCGGCTTCGAACAGGGCGATGGGCGCGCGGCGCCGCGCGATTTTGTGGCGCGCCGCCAGCAACATGGGATGGCAAAAATCGGAGCCCATCACCACGCCGGACGAGGCCTGGCTCAGCGCCAGCGCCAGGTCGCCAGTGCCGCAACACATATCGAGTGCGCTCTCTCTCTCCTGTTTCAAAAGGCGGCGCACCGCGTAAGCCCGCCAGCGGCGGTCGATGTTGAAGGAGAGCAGGTGATTGGCCAGGTCGTAGCGATGCGCCACGCGGGCGAACATATCGCGCACCCAGGCCGCAGCCTCCCGTTCGGTGCGCGCTCCCGGCGGGGTGGTGCCCTTCATGACAAGGCGCCGCGGATGGCTTCCAGCACAAGTTGCTCGTCGATGCCGGAAACCACGGCCGCCTCGCCGACTCGCACCGGCAGAACGAAGTGCACCGCGCCCCGCACGGTCTTTTTATCGTGAACCAGCCGGGCCAGCAGGTTCTCGGCGCGAATCCCGTCGAGCGGCGGGATGGGGCCATAGAGATCGAGCAGCCCCAGAATTTCCACGCTGTCTTCGGCCGAAAGATAACCCGCGCTCTCGCCCAGGTACACCGCCGCGCGCATGCCGAACGCGACGGCTTCGCCGTGCAGGAACCGTGTGTAGCCGGTTTCGGCTTCGAGCGCGTGGCCGAAGGTGTGGCCCAGGTTCAGGATGCGGCGCAGGCCGCCTTCGCGCTCGTCGGCGGAGACCACCTCCGCCTTCATGCGCACGGCATCGGCGATAATGCGGTCCACGGCATGGGGCCGGCGCGCCAGCACCTCCGCGCTACGTTCCGCCAGGAAAGCGAACAACGCGGCGTCCCTTATCACGCCGGCCTTGAGAATTTCGAACAGCCCGGCGCGATATTCGCGCTCGGGGAGGGTCTCGAGCGCCGCCGGATCGATGGCCACGTCGAGCGGCTGGTGGAAGCTGCCCACCAGGTTCTTGCCCGCAACCAGGTTGACGCCGGTCTTGCCGCCGATGGCCGCATCCACCTGCGCGAGCAGCGTGGTGGGAACCTGAATCACGGGGATGCCGCGCATGAAAATGGCCGCCAGGAAGCCGGCCATGTCGGTGACAATGCCGCCGCCAAAGGCGATGATGAGGCTCGAGCGGTCGCCGCCGCGGCGCACCATCTCTTCGGCCGCTTCTTCGAGCGGCGCCAGGCGCTTCCGGTCCTCGCCGCCGGGCAGGAAAATCAGTTCGTGGTCCTCTCCCGCAAGGCCGCGCGCCAGGGACTCGCCCTGATGCCGCCACACGTCTTGGGTGGAAACCACGAAGAGCTTGCCCCGCTTGGGCGGAAGGCGTTCGGCCAGTCGCCCGATGATGCCGCGTTCCACCGCCACGGAGTAACTACCGTGCGGAGTTTCGACGCGAAAGGAAGGCATACGGAAGTTGTACCACGCGCGAGTGGGAGAGGCGGACCGGTTTTGTGCCTGACGCGGGCGTGGAGACGATTCGAGGCCCTTTTCTTTTGACGCAGAGACGCGGAGACGCAGAGAGATTCGAGGAGAAGAACAGGAGATCACATGTACCTGTTGCGTCTTCCCGGTTATTCGTTTTCTCTTTCTATCTTCCTCTCTGGAATTCTCCGCGTCTCGTCTCGGCGTCGAAGAACGTCTCCAAGCGTCTCCGGGCCGGCGCCGAGACGCCCTGCTATCATCGCAGTAGCGAATGAACCCGGATTTTCTGGTAATCGGAGCGGGGGTGGCCGGGCTGCGCGCCGCCATCGAGCTGGCGGAAGCGGGCCGCGTCCTGATAATAGCCAAGGACAGCTTGCGGGAATCTTCCTCCGAATATGCGCAGGGCGGCATCGCCGTGGCATTGAGCGACGACGACGAAATTGCGCTGCACGAGCGCGACACGCTGGCCGCCGGAGACGGCCTTTGCGACCGAGCGGCGGTGCACGCGCTGGTCGAGGAAGGGCCGGCGGCCATCCGCCGGCTGATCGAATGGGGGGCCGAATTCGACCGCGAGGGCACGCGCCTGGCCTTCACCCGCGAGGGCGCCCACAGCCGCAACCGCGTGCTGCACGCGCAGGGCGATTCCACCGGCCACGAGATCGCGCGCACTTTGTACCACAAGGCGGCCTCGCTTCCCAACATCGAATTCCGCAGTTTCGCCGCCACTACCGAGCTGCTGCTCCACGACGGGGTGGCCGGGGCCGAGGTCTACGACGCGCGCTCGCGCGCCGCCATTCCGGTCTTCGCGCGCGCCGTGCTGCTGGCCACCGGCGGCCTGGGCCACGTGTTCCTCAATACCACCAACCCGGATGTGGCCACCGGCGACGGCGTGGCCATGGCATGGCGGGCCGGCGCGGAGATCTCGGACATCGAATTCGTGCAGTTTCATCCCACCGCGCTGGCCCTCGAAGGCGCGCCCCGCTTTCTGCTCTCCGAGGCCTTGCGCGGCGAAGGCGCCATTCTGCGCAACAGCCTGGGCGAGCGGTTCATGGAAACGCGCCACCCGCTCAAGGAGCTCGCCCCGCGCGATGTGGTGGCGCGGGCCATCGCCTCGGAAATGGCCCGTACCGGCGCGCTCCATGTGTACCTTGATGTCTCGCATCGCGGGGCGGAGTTCGTGCGCCATCGCTTTCCACGCATTTACGAAACCTGCCTCAAGTACGGAATCGACCTGGGAAGCCAGGCCGCGCCGGTCGCCCCGGCGGCGCACTACGCCATGGGCGGGGTGCGCACGGATTTGAACGGCCGCACCAGCCTTCCGCGCCTGTTCGCCGCCGGCGAGGCCGCCTGCACCGGAGTGCACGGCGCCAACCGGCTGGCCAGCAACTCGCTGCTCGAAGGCGTGGTCTTCGGTGCGCGCGCGGGCCGCGCCATGCGCGAGTGCGCCGGCTCGGCTCCGCCGTCGAGCGTCTCCGGACCGGTGTATAGCGGGCCCGCCGGCCTGCCGCAACCGGAGATCCAACGGATCGCCTGGGAGCAGTGCGGCATTGTGCGCCAGGGCGAGAGTCTGCGGGACGCGCGCGCGCGCCTCGAACACTACCAAGCGCCTCCCTCTCCGCTCGGGCCTCACTACGCCGAAGCGCGAAACATGCAACAGGTGGCGTGGCTGATAGCCCGCTGCGCGCTGGCGCGGCAGGAGAGTCGCGGGGCCCATTTCCGCGCCGATTTCCCGGCCAAAAGCCCCGCGTTCGCCAAACATTCCGTCGTGAAGGGCGATGAAGTCTCGTTTCGATAGACGCAACCTCGCGCCTGAAGTTCTCTGGGTTAAACTGGAGTCACACATACAATGCGAGAAAAAATGCGGTCGACGACGGTGATTTGCGTCCGCCGCGACGACAAAGTGGTGATGGCCGGCGATGGGCAGGTGACCCTCGGCCAGGAAGTCATCAAGGGCACGGCCCGAAAGCTGCGCCGGCTCTACAACGACAAGGTGGTCGCCGGTTTCGCGGGCTCCACCGCGGACGCCTTCGCCCTGTTTGCGCGTTTCGAATCGAAGCTCGAACAATTCAATGGCAACCTGCCGCGCTCGGTGGTGGAGCTGGCCAAGGAATGGCGCACCGATCGCGTGCTGCGCCACCTGGAAGCCCTGCTGCTGGTGGCCGACGCCAAGTGCACGTACCTGGTGAGCGGGAACGGCGATGTGATCGAGCCCGACGAAGGCGTGGCGGCCATCGGCTCGGGAGGCCCCTTCGCCATGGCCGCGGCTACCGCCCTGCTGCGCAACACCAAGCTTTCGGCGCGCCGCATCGCCGAAGAGGCCATGGCCATCGCCGGCCGGATCTGTATCTACACCAATGAGAACGTAACTTACGAGGAGCTCGAGTAATGGTGATCTACCTGCCCGGCCAGTCGGTGGACGAAGAGCCCTTGTTGGACGAGCTCACTCCCCGGGAGATCGTGCGCGAGTTGGATAAGCACGTCATCGGACAGGCCGAAGCCAAGCGCGCCGTGGCCATCGCCCTGCGCAACCGCATCCGCCGCCAGAAACTGGCCCCGGAAATGGCCGATGAGGTAATGCCCAAGAACATCCTCATGATCGGCCCCACCGGCGTAGGCAAGACCGAGCTGGCCCGCCGCCTGGCCCGCCTGGCCAATTCGCCCTTTCTCAAGGTGGAGGCCAGCAAGTTCACCGAAGTGGGCTACGTGGGCCGCGACGTCGAATCCATGATTCGCGACCTGGTGGATATCGCCATCGACATGGTGCGCGAGGAGCGCCTCGACGAAGTGGCCGACCGCGCCGAGCTGAACGCCGAGGACCGCCTCCTCGACCTGCTCATGCCGCCTCAGCCCGAGCCCAGCGAAAGCGTCGAGCGCACCCGCGAGAAACTCCGCGAGCGCCTGCGCGAGGGCAAGCTCGACGAGCGCATGGTGGAAATCGAGGTCAAGGACCGCGCGCCCAGCTTTGAAATCACCACCAACACCGGCATCGAGGAAATGGGCATCAATATCAAAGACATGCTGCCCAACATCTTCGGCCAGAAGGCGCGCAAGCGCAAAATGCGCGTGGCCGAAGCGCTCGATTACCTGGTGCAGGAGGAGGAGCAGAAGCTCATCGACATGGACCAGGTCACCCGCGTGGCCCTGGAGCGCGTGGAATCGAGCGGCATCATCTTCCTCGACGAAATCGATAAGATCGCCGGACGCGAGTCCGGCCACGGACCCGACGTCAGCCGCGAAGGCGTGCAGCGCGACATTCTGCCCATAGTCGAGGGCACCACCGTCAACACCCGCTACGGGTTCGTGCGCACGGACCACATCCTGTTCATCGCCGCCGGCGCCTTCCACGTCTCCAAGCCCAGCGACATGATCCCCGAGCTGCAGGGTCGCTTCCCCATCCGCGTGGAGCTGAAGTCGCTGACGGTGGACGATTTCATCCGCATCCTCAAGGAGCCGAAAAACGCCCTGGCCAAGCAGTACGTCGCCCTGCTCGAAACCGAAGGCATCAAGCTTCTGCTGGCCGACGACGCCCTGGCGGAGGTGGCCAAATTCGCCGCCCAGGTGAACGAAAGCTCGGAGAACATCGGGGCCCGCCGCTTGCACACCATCATGGAGAAGATGCTCGAGGAAATCTCCTTCGAGGGCCCCGACCTCAAGAAGAAGACCGTGAAGGTGGACGCCGCCTACGTCCGCAAGCAATTAGCCGACATAGTCAAAGACCAGGATTTGAGCCGGTATATCCTGTAGCTGTGGTGTGACTGTGGGACAGACGATCGGTTTTTGTCGTCTGTCTTTCGAGAGCATCAGCCGGCCAATGACAGGCCACGAAAAGCGATGGCCTGTCCCACCCCGCTAATCGATCTCTTTGTAGATCGAGCCCGACTCTCCCGATTCCAGACCGAGACCAGGATTTGAGCCGCTATATTCTGTGACGCGCGCGCCCGCCTCACGGCGCTCATGCGCTTCCTCGCGGCTCAGGCGTCCAGCCGCGCCAGCGCCGGCCAGCGGGCGGCTCGATTTCCAATGATCGAACGCCCGCCAATAGTGGTCGCTCAATCGCATTTGGCGTTCCAGCATCTCACCCACCAGCCGGGACACCGACGTGTTCTCCGAGGCGGCCTGTCGCCGAGCCCAAAGAGCGGCCTCGTACGAGATCCTGATTGTAACGTTCCTGGCCACGGACTTAGTGTAGCCCGAAACAAGTGCGAATTCCCGGTGGTAACGCCGACGGTAAAACCTCCGGGACTACGCCATCGTGATCGCCGCATAATGGGCCGTCTGGCGGGATTCCAGTACAAAGAGATCGCTCGGAAGCTGAAGGCATGCGGTTTCGAGTTTGACCGTCAGGCCGCGGGCAGGCACGAAATCTGGTTCAGTCCAACCATGAATCGGTACACAAACCGTCCCGAATCATCCGGGCGAATGGCTGAAGGAGCGCTGAGGGCGATTCCGAAGCAGGCCGGGATCAATCCGGAGGATTTCTTGCGGGCATGAGGTAACGCCGCTTGCCATTCGGGAGCACATCTTCATGCAAGGTGACGGTACAATCGTCTTTCCATTTCGTCCCACGGCAATCGACGGTCAAGGAGGCGCTTCTTGAATACCGCAATTAGACTGGTGTTGGCGGCTGTCCTTTCCGCCGCTGCGCCTATGCTCCTCATTCCCCGCAAATCGAGCGCGCAGCAAACTCCATCTCAACAGGGACCAGCCACCAGCCCAGGTTCGCCGGCATTCTCGGAGGACCTTACGTTCGAGGTTGCATCCATCAGGCCGGCCTCGCTTTCGCCGGAGACAGTCATTGGACCGACGCTTAGAGCGAATGGCTTCACCGGAAACTACATGACAATCAAGTCCTATATCCAGTTCGCCTACGACATACCGAATTGGGATTGGATCGTAGGGCCCACCTGGCTGAACAACGATTCGCCGGCATACACGATTGCAGCGAAGGCATCGAGCGCTGTACCGGAGCGAACCATTCGGATTATGCTGCGCCATCTTCTGGCGGAACGATTCGAGCTGAAGACCCACACGGAATTCAGAGACCAGGCGGTTTATGCACTGGTTGTGGGAAAGGGACGTCCGAGACTTCAGCCGGTGCGGTATGAGGAGGCCGACGCGGACAGGTGTGCCCGGCCGCTAACCACGGGTATGGAAGCCCACCATTGTTCCATGGAGGCGTTCGCGAACGTTTTATCCGGAGCATTCAGTCTTGGACGGCCCGTCGTTAACCAGACCGGGCTGAGCGGCCGTTATGACTTCGCATTGCATTACGCCACCCGGCGGGGCTTCGCGCCGTTGCTCGAAGCAACGGAGGATGTGCCCGGGCCGACGATATTCGATGCGATTCAAGATGTCGGCCTCAAATTGGAGCCCCGGAAAGCCCCTGTTGAAGTCCTGGTTGTCGATCATGTGAACAGGACGCCGACGGAGAACTGAACCCAGGAACGCAGTCCAGCGTTCGACTTCGTCTTCGAGTCTACCCGAGCGCTCCGCCTTGCGGAGCCGGGCCTTGTCTTGGAAAGGGGACGCATTCTTCGAGATGCGCTAAGAAGAATGCGTCCCCCTTTTTCCTTAAGCGGCGTCTCTTCGCCCCGTGCGAGCCGGAGGTTCGTCCTGGGCAATACCCGACAAAACAACCGGCTCACGGTCGGGGAACTCAGCAACAAGCGAGAGGCTTCCGCCCATGGCTTCAACGGTCTTTCGCAGCGTGGACAGTAACAGATCGCTGCGCTTCTCCAGGCGCGAAACACTATCCTGGGTGATACCCAACCTCTTCGCCATCCGGACCTGCGTGAGCTTCCGCGCATGGCGCAGTTCGCGCAAGGTCATCTCCTCGGCTATCAGCGCGGCGGCGCGGGCCTCGACCTTCTTGCGCTGCGCTACGCCAAGCTTCCCGATTTTATCTTCCACGCTGGTGGGCATAGTCATCTCCTTGCCTTCTTCAGTCTGGCCAGATGCGCGTCGAAGCGGTCATCCGCCTTGCGGATAAACTCGCGGTAGAACCGCCTTTCACCAACCCCCGATTTATCTCCCGCAACCAGCAGGATCGCCTTGCGCCTGGTATCGAAAGCGAATGCGACCCGCCACGCTCCATCCGCCGCGCCAAAACGCAGTTCCTTCATGTTCGCGTGGCGAGAGCCGTTCAGCGTGTCCACGCGCGGCCGTCCCAACTGCGGCCCAAAATGCCGAAGGACACGGGTCAATGCCAGCAACTCAATCCGCACGTCCTCGCGCAGGTCGTCGAACTCCGGTTCAAACTCATCGCCAATCTCGACGGCCCAGCTCACCCTCACAGTATGGCATGCGATCCATATATGTTGTCAAGTACATGTTGTCCTGGCCCTTGCTGAGCATGGGTCCGTTCCAGGTGGAAGATTGGCGAGTCGCGGGCGGTTGCAAAACGGGATTGTCGTATTTCGACCCTAGATCGGGCGGTTCGACTGCCCATCTGGCGGACGCGTGGCCGCGCCGCCGAAGGTGCGCTCCGTCGTGCAGAGTCGGGCCTTGCATCATCGACGTCTTCAGCCTTCCGCTTCCCAGCGGAAGCGCATCCACGCCAGCACGCCGAACACCAGCGTGAAGCCCAGGAGCGCGGCGATGGGCCCGGCGGCGGCGGAAAAGCCCAGCCCGCGCCAGGTGGTGGCGTCGAAGCCGTCCATGGCCCAGCGGGCGGGCATGATCAGCGCCACCTTTTGCAGCCACCGGGGGAAGAAGAGCGTGGGCACCCACGCGCCGCCGAGCATCACCATGAGCAGGGTGGCGAAGATGGCCAGGCTGCGGGTGGCCTCGGGCGTCTTGCCCAGGGCCGCGATCAGCAATCCGAAAGTCCCGGCCATCAGCGAAAACGCCACGCAGACGCCCAGGAAACCGGCCCAGTTCCCTAGTATCCGCACCCCGAACACCACCCGCGCGAAGGCGAACAGCACCAGCAAAACGTACATCGAAGTGAGCGCCGCGCTAACCGCCCGGCTGCCCAGCAGTACGCCGCGAGAGAGCGGCGCCGCGCGCAGCCGCTTCCACACGCCGCTGCGCTGCAGGAGCAGCATCATGACGCCCTGCTCGATGCCCATCATCAGGATGAACTGGATGCCCATGCCGCCGAAAGCGTGGGCGTAGCCGTTGTAGAGGATGCCCGTCCCCGAGGTCACCGCTTCGGTCTTCACCTGGAAGGGCATGGTGATGCCCTGATCCAAGGCATCCGAACCCTGCGCCTGACTGGCGCGCGCTTGGTTAAACCCTTCCACGCCGCGCAGCATCTCGGTCAGACTCTTCTTCAACTCGGGCGACATTCCCTCGGCGCCTTCCACCTGGGCCAGCGAATCCTTCACCGACTTGCGGCCGGTGGGGCCGTTGAACATCTCCTTGCTTACCGCCTCCATCACGTGGCCGGCCAGCATTCCCTGGATCATGCTCGATTCGGTGGAGTGCGAGGGATCGTACATCACCCCGATTTCCGGCTTGTCCCCGGAACGGAAGAAAGCCTTGGCCGCGGCGTCGCCGAAGCCTTGTGGAATCGAGATGGCGGCCGTGGCCTTGCCCTTGCGCACCGCTTCGCGCGCGGCCGCGAGCGTCGCCGGCTTAACCTCCAGCGCCTTGTCGGAGGTCAAACGGGCCACAATTTCGCGCGAAATGGCGCTGCCGTCGGAATCCACCGCCAGCACCGGAATCCGCGCGGTTTCCGTCTGCCCCCCGCTCCCGCCGAAAAGGTAGCCGAAGAACGAGGCGAAAGCGATAGGCGCCACGATGCTCATCAGCAAGGCTCGCCGGTTGGAGAAGTACAGCTTGAGGTCCTTGCGGACCAGAGCCCGAAAAGGTTTGAACATCAGTCGCGCAGGCTCCTTCCGGTGAGAGTGAGGAAGACCGATTCCAGGCTGGCCAGCTCGCTCGAAACGTGCTGGAAGGGGTGGCCGCGCTCGACCAGCCATGCGAGCACGTGCGGCGCTTCCGTGGAAAGATCGCCCAGGCCGATCTTCAGCGAGCCCCCCCGCATCTCGGCCGACTGCACTCCGGGCAGCTTGCCGAGTTCTTCGAGCAGGTCGAAGTCCTCATGACCGTCGGCCAGTTCCACGGTGAGCAGGCTCGCCGCCGGGATCAGTTTGTGCAGCCCCTGCAACGTGTCGTCGGCGACCACTTTGCCGTGGTCGACGATTACCAGGCGGTCGCAAAGGCGTTCGGCCTCTTCCATGTAGTGGGTGGTGTAGAGCAGCGTCTTGCCGGCCTGGCGCAGGGTTTCGAGGTTGTCGAAGATGGCGTTGCGGCTCTGCGGGTCCACGCCCACGGTGGGCTCGTCGAGCAGCAGCACCTGCGGATCGTGCAGCAGCGCGGCGGCCATGTTCAGACGGCGCTTCATGCCGCCGCTGAAACCGGCGACTTTGTCTTTTGCCCGGTCGGCCAGGCCCACCAGTTCGAGCACTCGCCCCATGGCCCGCTTCAGCTCGGCGCCGCCCAGGTTGTAGAGCGCGCCGAACAGCGCCAGGTTGTCGCGCGCGGAGAGTTCCTCGTACAGCCCGACATCCTGGGGCGCGAGGCCGATCTCGCGCTTCAGCGGGTCGGTATCGCCGTGCAGCCGCCGCCCGCCGATGAGGACTTCACCCGAATCCGGGCGCAGCAGCCCCGCGATCATCGAGACGGTGGTGGTTTTGCCGGCGCCATTGGGGCCCAATAATCCGATGATTTCGCCTTTTCCGGCGCGCAGGCTGACGCCATCCACGGCCACCAGAGGGCCGTAACTCTTCTTGAGGGACCTAGCTTCCAGCATGATAGGCGCTTCAGGTAATCATACGGCGGGCCGCCGGAAAAGTTCAGCCCAACCCAAATGGTGAAGACGCCCGTGACTTGGCGGCTTGGGGAAACCTGCCAATCGCTTTTGCGGATTGCTTTCCCCGAAAACGGGCGGTCAAGCCGCCGCTTCGGACCTGGGACGCACCGCGCGCTCGATGTCCTTTTGTTTCGCTTGCCGGGCGACGCGAAGGTCATATTCGAGCTGGAGTCCAAGCCAAAAGTCGGCCGAGGTTCCGAGGTACCGCGCCAACCGTAACGCCGTATCGGCGGTGATCCCGCGCCGGCCGCGCACGATATCGTTGAGACGGGCAGCGGTGACGCCCAGGGCCTTGGCGAGTTGGTTAGCGCTCATGCCGAGAGGTTTCAGGACGTCTTCCAGAATGGTTTCTCCCGGATGGGGCGGCGGTATCGATCTGGGCATAGCGCCTTGTTCCTCCTAATGGTAGTCGGCAATTTCAACGTCGAAGGCGTCTCCATCTTTCCAACGGAAGCAGACGCGGTACTGGCCGTCGATCCGGATGCTGTGTTGCCCTTTGCGGCCGCCCTTCAGGGCTTCAAGCCGGTTGCCGGGAATCGCGGCCAGGTCGCGCAACGTGGTTGCCCGGTTCAGATGGAAGAGCTTGCGGATCGCCACCTTCTCTATAGCCTGGAACCTTTTCGAGAACTGCTGCCGGAAGATTTTTTCCGTTTCAGCGTTTCGAAACGAGCGAATCACGTCCTTATCGTATATCGATACCCGATCAACGTCAAGAGCGAAAAGGGGCGCGGGTCCTCTACTGCACCGCTACCGTGACTCTTTCCACGTCCTGCCCGGATGCGCCCTTGGCCGTCACTACGTAGGTGGTGGTCTGGCGCGGCTGATCCACGGCGCAGCTCTTGGAGTAGGCGCCGCCGTTGAAGTGGATGGGCTCGATGCGCACCTCGGTGGAGTTTTCCACGGTGTAGCAGATGCTCACGGGCTTTTCCGCGCTCACCGAGAGCGCGCTCACCGTCACATCCACAATCCTGGCCCGCGGCCCCGCCGGCGGCGCCGCCCCCACGGCCACCCTCAACCGCCGGATCGCGGTCACGCCGTCGAGGCCCTCCGCCGTCAGCGTATAGGTGGTGGTAGCCGCCGGGGTTGCTTCCACGCAGCGCGAATAGGCCGCCGAAACCTGGCGGCGGGGCGGTGAGAGCCACACCGCGCGCGCGTTTTCCACGCCGTAGCACAGCAGTTCCTTTTCGCCGGGATGAAGCGTGGCGACGGTCGAGTAAAACTGGTTGATGCGCACCAGGTCGCGAGCCCGCGCTTCGGCCGTTTTCGCGGGCGGAGCGGCCGGCTTCCGCGCCCTGGAGCAGCCCGCCTGGGTCCAGAGGGCAGCCACCATCAGGGCGCAAACCAGGGACCGCATCATTTGCCGCCCGGCTCCCCTACATCGGAGCCCAGGCCTGCGTAGGACTCCTTCACCTTGATCACCCTGTCGCCGTTGAAGGTCACGAACGTGAATTTGCCCGGCGCCTGGCCGTAGACCCAGTCTTCCTCCTCGATGCCGTCCTTGGTCTCGCGGGATTTGTGGACCGGGCGGCCCAGCGCCAGAGTCACCTGCTCGCGAGTCATCCCCACCAGGGCCCGCTTTTCGCGAATGGCTTTTTGCGTCTCCGGCGGCAGGTTCTCGACGTAGAGCTCGGTGACGCTATGCTTTTCGAAATCCATCACCGGCGCCAGCATCTTCTTAACGTCGGCGGTCTTGATCGTCTCGAGCGGCTTGTGAAACAGGATCACGAGCGACGTGCCGCGCGGAGCGTTGGTATCGTCGGCCCCTATCGGGACTTGCGTCGGGTTGTAGGTTGGGCCGCCCGCAACCCTGACATTCCGATACCATTTGCGGCCGCCGTTGTATCCGCCGTTGATCTGCAGCTCGATGCGATCGCTCCCGATATCGATCTTGGTCAACTGCACCATGTCGCCGGTGCGGGCGGCCGGGCCCTCGGTCTTGGCGATCTCGGCCCAGGCGGTCTTGTCGTAGCTGCCGGATGCGTCGAACTCGAGCGGCTTCCTGGAGACCGGCAGCAAAACCTTGGCGGTGGCGTATTCCGCCATAAGGCCGCGCGTCAGCTCCACGCGGTCATCAAACGTGAGCTTGCCGCCCGCCGGCGCAACCGTGGGAAGCGCGCTCAGGATGGCAATGGCGGCGAAGGCTCGCATAGGACACTCTCCGCGGGCGGATCGGTGAGCGGCGAGCGTTGCCGGCGAACAGGAGCCTTCCAGAGGAACAGAAACAAAGGGATCAGCGCCACGGAAGTCAAAAGGCTGGCTTCCGGGCCATAGTCCCCGCCGCTCCACAGGCGACCGGCGCGCCACGCCATCTCGTAACCCGTGATCTCCTTAAATATTGTAATCCCGCTGAGGTTCGCCCCGAGCAGCGGCAGGGTGAGGTTCCAGCCGAAGTGCAGCCCCATGGGCAACCACAGGTCGCGGCTTCGCATGTAAGCGTACCCGAACGCCACTCCAAACCCCGCCGTGTTCACCAAACCCAACCCAGAGGCCCCCGGGTTGGCAGCATGCATCAAGCCGAACACCACCCCCAGCGGCAGAATGGAGGCCCAGGGACCCAGGCTGGCGAACAGAAGCTGGAAAGCGTATCCGCGAAAGAAAAGTTCCTCCCCCGCCGATCCGGCCGCTACGCACACCAGCGCGAAAATGAGGCCGTCGATGGCCGGCGGATGGCTGCGAACCAGGTGCGCCGCGCCCACCGCCAGGGGCGGCGCGAGCGCCAGACAGGCCGCCCCGGCTCCGCCGGCCAGGCCCAGAGCCAGGTTATCCGCCGAGGACCGGTTCCACCACAGACCCACCTCGACAATCGAGAAGTTCTCGTAAATCCTCAGCGCCAGCCATGTTGCGAACAGGGCGGAGATGAGAACCGCGAAAGTGGGACCGGCCAAGTCCTGCGCCAGCCAGCGCAGCAAGGGTCCCAGCACCAGCCCCGCGGCGTAAAACGCCACCACGAACAACCCCACCTGGGCCGCCAGGCGCAGGTAGCTCCTCGGCGTGCGCGCAGGCGTCATGGGAAGGGACCGCTCCCTGACGGTCGCGGCTCGTAGTAGTCCCTGGGCGCGCGAGGGCGAGTCATAGGCCGCTCGCCCGCTTCGAGATTCGGGCGCCTATCTTCATGTTTTCCCGTCTTCCCTCGAGGGACCGTCAGGCCAAAGCGACCTTCAGCGTGACGGCGTAATCGGACGGTTTCTCTTCCGGCAGCTCGACCTTGAGAGCCCCGGCGTCCTGGGTCCACTTGAGCTTTCCTTTGTGGCCCAGCAGCTCGACGTTGCGAATCCTGGGCACGCTGTTCTTGCCGCCCATTGCAAGCGCGGGAACGGAAGCCTCTTTGCCCGCCCAGCCCATCACGAAGGCGTACATCACGTTGCTCTTGGTGGTGAAGCGAACATCGTCGGCGGTCAGATCCTTGCGGCTATTCTCGTTGAACCGTTGGTCGGGTACGGCGGCGATTTTCGTGGCGGGTCCGT